>Ga0272442_10000094_pt1 | contig 138951 bp, 148 predicted proteins | sample SSMForm2O_FD_200262 | JGI IMG/M metagenome (GOLD analysis project Ga0272442, IMG submission 200262) | Marine sediment archaeal communities from Little Sippewissett salt marsh, Falmouth, MA, United States - SSM-Form-2O | ecosystem: Environmental > Aquatic > Marine > Wetlands > Sediment ... | reverse complement strand
AGCGATGTACTGCTGGCTTTCAATTACGCCCTCCAGGCAGAAGAAGTCCATGCAGGCCTCTACAGCGAGGCATTGAAATCCTTAAAGTCCGGCCAGGACATGTCGAACAGGACTGTATGGCTCTGTCCTGTCTGCGGAAACATATTTCTTGGTGAGGCCCCGGAAAAGTGTCCGATCTGCAAGGTGTTCAGGAAAATGTTCAGGGAGATTGTATAAAAACATAAGTGAGCGCATTATTCTGACTTCATATTTTTTCGATGATTTTCTTGCCTGAATAACGATTTATCAAACACAATCACATATTTGGAGTATCTTTTTCAACATTAAAGAGGACACATCACTTATATAACAAATCCCGTTGTAAATCAGGAATACATGCCCAAAGTCACCGTATATTTCACACAGAGCTGCCCGTACTGCCGCATGGTCAAGGCATTCCTCGAGAAGCACGGTATCGATTACCGGGGAATCGATGTTGGAGCAGACAGGGATGCCGCCAAAAAGATGGTGGAGATGTCGGGCCAGTACGGAGTGCCGGTCACGATTGTTGATGACGAGGTAATCGTCGGGTTTGATGCACAGCGGCTGAATCAGCTCTTCGGCACCTCGAAGAAGGGAGAGGTATATGATGTCCTGATTATTGGGGCCGGCCCGGCAGGATTGACGGCCGGAGTCTACTGTGCACGAAAGATGTTAAAGACCATCATCATAAGCGAGAATATCGGCGGCCAGGCCCTTGAGAGCTGGGCTATCGATAACTACATGGGTTACAGGATGGTTACCGGTGACGAGCTTATGAAAAAATTCGAGGACCAGGTGCGTTCTGAGAATATTCACATGGAACTGGACAGTGTCCTCGGACTGGAGAGGGAGGATGGCATATTCATCGTAAAGACATCGACGGGTACGGTATACCGTGCAAGGGCAGTCATCCTGGCCCAGGGCAAAAGGCCCCGGAAGCTCGGCGTGGCCGAAGAGGATCGTTACCTCGGAAGGGGACTTTCGGTGTGCGCCACGTGTGACGGCCCGCTCTTCAAGGACAAGATAGTTGCTGTCGTTGGTGGTGGAAATTCAGCGTTGCAGACAGCAATAGAGATGAGCAAGATCGCAAAAGAGGTGCACCTGGTAGTCCGAAGTAAAATCCGTGCGGATGGAAGCTATGTCAGGGCATATCAAAAGAGGGAAAATATCATTACCCATAATAACGTCGTCATTTCGGCACTTCATGGGAATTCATTACTCAAAGCCATCACCATAAGAGACCGTGATACCGGCAGTGAGACCCGGATCGAGCTGGATGGCGTGTTCGCTGAGATTGGGTGGATACCAAACACGGACTTCCTGGAAGGAATCGTTGATATGGACGACCGAAAAGAGATTAAAATCGATATCAACTGTCATACCAGCGTTCCGGGCATCTATGCTGCCGGGGACGTTACCAATATCAAGACCAAGCAGATCATCACCGCTGCTGGAGAAGGTGCAAAAGCCGCGCTGGAAGCCCATGAGTATCTGATGAACGTGTGAATTTACACTTCTTGTTCATCCATCACTCACTCTTCTTTTTGAAAGATCACTATCCGGTTGCTGTTGGTTCCGCTCCGGTTGTTGTCAACTCCCCAGATGTGCGATGTCTTGGTGAAATGCTGGCTATTTATGATTATTCCCTGGCAGGAAAGACCGCATGACTCTCCAAGCGGAATGACAGATTCTTCAAGATTCACTTCACCCTTTCTCACCTCCCCGACCTCGAATGCTATCCAGCCGCCGGGACGGGTAATCCGTGACAGTTCGCAGAAGGTCTCCTGCATAACGCGGGACCATTCACTGACTGTCCTGGCCATGGTAATTTCCCTGCCAACTATATTATCGTCGATCCCGTTGAACCAGCAACGCAGCCAGTTGTCACGCGAGTACTGGACTATATCAAGGAAGGGGGGTGATGTCACGGTAAGCTGCACCGACCCCGACCTGATATGAGACGTTCGTCTCGAATCGCATGTTGAAAAGATGGCAGATTCTCCAGCCCGGACAAGGTTATCTCTCTGCTCATTGGTGAGTGTCCGCAAAAGAGACCTTGTTTTCCGGATTATAATGGAAAATACATCTCTTTTTGGGGGGACCTGTTCTCTCTTCCGGTTTATCCGGACCTGGCTTTCCCGGGAGACCGCCTGGTTCGGCGGAAGGGTGTAGACCGAGAAAAAGCCACTCGAATGTCCGGTCAGCCTGCTGGTGGCGACCATCCGGATCCAGCTGTCGATATAGTCTTCACTACCGTCCTCCTGTCTTTTTTGCAGGTATTCCCTGAGAGAGACGAGGGCGGACTCGGTCTCGCGGTGATAGAACATCGAGAGATTCATATCGGCTACCGAATCGGGTGAATGAGGAATCTTCGCCAGTCTCTCTGCCACCTCTGATTCACGCGGGGGATGCAGCCGCGGAAGGGCGAGTACCCGGGAAAGTGGGTTGATATCATTTGCCGCCACATTTCGTCCATGCAGACCTGCTTCTAAGACCGTTGTTCCCCTGCCGCAGAAAGGGTCATACACGAGATCGCCTTCCTCTGACAGAAGACCAATAAAAAAACGGGGAAGCTGGGGCTTGAAACATGCCCTGTACGATATCTCATGGATTGAGGAAGACTGCCGTTGCCTGGATGTCCAGAACTCGCCAATGTAGCGGCGTGGTGAGGGATGAGAAGAGGAAGGGGGTTCACATGAAAATGTAACTGTCTGGTTTTCCTGACGTGTCTTCAGCATCTCTTCCAGATAGCCATGAAAAGCCATTGAGACTCCTTTTTGGTTATTCTCACATCTCATTGTATTAAGGACTTTCATCTGCCAATTATTCGAACAGTCCACGGGAATAAGCCGGGTATTTTCATGCGAAAACCACACCCCTTATCTCTCCATGTCTCCCATTTTCTTTCAATGGATGAGTTCCTGCGAAAGATATCGCACCTGGCATTTGGTCTTTTAATCGTCGGAGGGATCATTGCCCTCCCTGAGCCGATCATGATCTCTCTCCTCATTCTCTCTGTATTCGTAGGATTCATCATCTCGGACGCAATACAGCGTGGATATTATATCCCGTTCATCTCCGTCCTGATTGACCGGCTTGAACGGAAAGATGCGATTCCAGGCAAAGGTGCCATATATTTTGCGATAAGTTGCCTCTTCTGTCTTATCTTTTTTGAGAAGGATATCGTGGTGCCAGCAATCGCGGCACTGGCAATTCTCGATAGTATCGCAACCATCATAGGACTGCGTTACGGAAGAAACAGGATCCCGAACGGAAAATCACTGGAAGGTTCTTTTGCAGGGATAGTAGTCACACTGCTTGCACTCCTGTTTGTCCTCCCCCCAATCCAGGCCCTTGCCGCCTCGTTCGTCGCCGGTGTGGTTGAGATTTTCTCGCCTGTTGATGACAATCTCACAATACCTGTTGCCATTTGCCTGCTCCTTCTCTATATTCCGGCAGGCTAAAAAATGGGATCGCTTAACACTCTTTTTCTTTCGCTTTCCGGTCTTTTTCCCTGTAGCCATCCAGGAGAACGGTAGTTATGTTTTTGACCGGTTTATCGGTATGCTCCATGATGTGATATTCGCAGAAGGGGCAGGAGCTTATCACGATATCTGCTCCGGTCTTCTCTATCTCAATCCTTCGGTCTTCGGCGAGTGCCGCAGCCTCCTCGGGAATGCCGGATCGCACTCCTCCGCCGGAACCGCAGCAAATTGCCGGCATCTCCACCAGATCGACAACCTGACTGATAAGTTCCCTCGGCTGGGTCGTGATCCCCTGTCCACGCATCAGGTGGCATGGGTCATGGTAGGTCGCCTTCAGCTCGAGCCTGGCAGGGGGCTCGATACCATACTTCGTGAGCACCTCGTTTATATCCAATATCCGGAACGGACAATCATAGTCATTTTTCAGTGTGGAGCCGCACCCGGCACACATGGTCATCACCGTATCGATACCCCTCGAGACGAATGCATCGATGTTTACCCGTTTTAGAGTGTCGAGGTATCCGATCTGTCCTGTCCTGATAAGCGGGGAGCCGCAGCATATCTGTTCCATGGGAATTATCACCCTGATACCGTTTCTGCGAAGTACTTCCATTGCGTCAAGGGCGGTTTGGGGAAGGCGGTTGTTGTACATGCATCCGACAAAGAATCCGATCGTCCCTTTCACTTCGCCGTAGGGCTCAAGCACTTCGGTGACCTGTTCCAGGAATGTATCCTGGGTCCGGTCAACACTCCGACCCGTGTCACGGACCAGTTTCTCCACAGACTGGTGCCTGGGCAGGGTAAGCCCCTTCTCGTTTGCAAGGGCCCGCAGTTTCTCGATGGCCTTTCCGGGAATCTGGATATCCTTCGGACAGACCTTCCAGCAGGCCTGGCATGAAGTGCAGGTGAAAAGCCCCTCCTCGACCGCCTCCGTCACCCTGTCCCGGGTATCTCTCGGGTCGAGGGCTAGCCGAAGATCCTCTCGCATGGCGGTGGGTCCGGCAAAATCGATCACTTTCAGGGCCGGGCAGACCGAGACGCAGGCCAGGCATTCGATACAACTGCGGAGCGGTTTGATCAGCTCAACCACCTCCTGTGATGGTAGGGAACACTCACCACTCGTCTCAAGAGTCTCGATCTGGTCAAGATATGGCTCCATATCCACAACAAGGTCCCGTTTTATGGGAAGATCGAGTGGTTCTATTAGCATGCCGTCTGTTGCTTCCTCCATGCATGCCAGCACGGGTTCGCCATTAACCTTGACCGAACAGCTGCCGCACTGGCCCGATGCGCAGCAGTACCGGTACGAGAGTGAAGGATCATGCTCCTCCCGTATGCAATGGAGGACGTGAAGGACTCTTGCGCCTTCGCTTACCCGGACAAGGTACGTCTGGTAATGCGGCTTTTCATCGGTTTCCGGGTCGAACCGGAAGACTTTCACGCTCATCTCCTTCATTTCCACACCCCCGTCTCGATACCTGCGTCACACAGGGAGAGATACGTATGCCTGTAAGGAGAGGTGGACACATCCCATGCCTGGGTCACGTCTTTCCTCACGTGTGCCCCCCGTGACTCCTTGCGAAGGATTGCTCCCCGGACCACGAGCGAGGCGGTTGTAAGCATATTCTGCACCGTACAGCAGTCCAGAAGGTTATACCTGTTTGCGGCCTTCAGTTTCAGGGTGGAGAGGTGATTGATTATCTCAAGCGTCTTCTCGAGATCACTTCCTGTCCGGAAAATGCCGGCGCCTTCCCACATCGCGGTCTGCAGGGATCGAATCGCCGTTGCCGGGCTCACTTCCCCGGCTATAAAAGCCGCAAGTCTCTTCTCCTGCATATCGATCTGGGCTCCATCAATGCAGATATTCCTCTTTTGCGCCTTTCCTGCTGATTCCCCGGCCCTCTTGCCAAAAACCTGCGTATCGGCGAGGGCATTTCCTCCGAGCCTGTTTGCACCATGGACTCCCCCGGTAACCTCGCCGCAGGCATAAAGGCCGGTGACGCTGGTCTCTCCCCTGGAATTGATCCGAAGACCTCCCATTATATGGTGTGCGGTAGGGGCCACTTCCATGGGCTCGTCCCTGATATCCACGCCAAACTTCAGGAATTGTTCCAGCATCACCGGCAACCGCGTCTCTACCTGTTGACGGGGAAGGTGGGTGACGTCAAGATACACTCCGCCGTTTTTCGTTCCCCTCCCTTCAAGGATCTCGGTGGCATTGGCCCTTGCAACCACATCACGTGTTGAGAGTTCCATCCGTTCAGGATCGTATCTGTCCATGAAGCGCTCACCTTCGATATTTTTCAGGATACCTCCCTCGCCTCTCACCGCTTCTGTCACGAGGCGGCCCCTGGCATCATAGGGATACACTGCCCCGGTAGGGTGGAACTGCACCTGTTCCATATCTATAAGCTCGGCTCCCGCCCAGTATCCCAGGGCAAAACCGTCACCCGTTCCACTCGAGGAATTGGTAGAAATATCAAATACCTTTGTACCTCCTCCAGTAGCCAGAATCGTACTGTCCGAACGGAATAGCACCATCTCGCCTTTCTCGTCAAGCCCAACCGCGCCTGCAAGAGTGTCGCCATCTTTCAGGAGATGAATTATGGAGACTTCATTGAATACTTCCACATCTGTCGAAGCAAGGCGATCCAGGAGAGTTATCATCATCTCGTGTCCGGTCCTGTCTCCCGCATAACATGTCCTCGGGAACCGCTGGCCGCCGAATGGCCGCTGGGCCACCTCGCATTCCGGGGTAACGTCAAAGACCGCACCCCAACAAAGCAGATCGGCGATACGCTCGGGTGCTTCATCCACGAGGATCCGGGCCAGTTCCCGATCATTCAGATAGGCACCTCCTTTGAGGGTATCCTCAAAATGACCCTCGCAGGAATCAGCCTCTCTCAGTACCGCATTGTACCCCCCCTCGGCCATGGTGGTACAACCTCCTTTTCCTGCCAGCGTCTTGGATACCATGACGGTATCTCCGTAATCCGAGGCTTCGATGGCCGCCCGTACGCCTGCCCCACCACTCCCGATCACCAGGACATGGGAATCAATGACTTCAAATGACCGCATCTTATTATTATTTGAGTTGTATACTTACATAAATAGCTTGTAAAGGACAGAGTGAGCCCAAATGAGGTTTTTAATGAAATTTGGAGGCACTTCGGTTGCTGATGCAGATAGCATCACCAGAGTGGTGGATATAATTGATCAGTATTACCTGAGCGGGAACGAGATAGCGGTAGTGGTTTCAGCCCAGCGGGGGGTTACGGATCAGATCATCGCAATAGCAACAGAGATCGCCAACACAAGGAGCGCCGCCTCAATCGAGCCGTTCATACAGTCGCTGCGGGTCAGGCACATGAAGGTTCTTTCCGAAGTGGCGGGAGATTACGTGGATGAGGTTGGGTCCCAGTTGGAGGATCAGCTCTGCGACCTTCAGAATATCCTCAATGCGGTGCACAACCTGCGGGAACTCACCCTGAGGTCAAGGGATTATATCATTACATTCGGGGAAAGATTCAATTCCCTTGTTGTATCGGCGGCCTTTCGCCAGAGGGGCATACCATCCACGGTCCTTGACGGCTGCGAGGCAGGTATCCGAACCACAGCCCATCACGGGGAGGCAATGGCCCTCCCTGAGAGCGAAGGGAGAATAAGGAGCAGGGTCCAGCCCCTCCTCACCGATATGGTCCCGGTCATAATGGGCTTCATGGGGTGCACGGAAAAAGCGATCATCACCACGCTTGGGAGAAGCGGCTCTGATTATTCGGCCGCTGTCATCGGCGCCGGGATCGATGCGGACGAGATATGGATCTGGACTGATGTAGACGGAATAATGACCTCTGATCCGAAGATCATCGATGATGCGAGGGTACTCTCCTCCATCTCCTACCTGGAGGTCATGGAGCTCTCGTATTTTGGGGCCAAGGTTATGCATCCCCGTTCGATAGAGCCGGCCATGAAGAAGAACATCCTGGTGCGCGTGAAGAATACCTTCAATCCCGATCAGCCGGGCACCGCGATTGTCAAGGGAGAGAAACGTGAAACCAGGGTGGTCAAGGCGCTCACCTATATCGAGAAGGTGGCGCTCCTCAATATATGGGGCGCCCAGATGATCGGCAGACCGGGTGTCGCCAAGGCAATCTTCTCAGCTCTGGCAGACAGCGAGGTGAACGTGATGATGATCTCCCAGGGCTCGTCAGAGGCAAACATCTCTCTCATCATCGATGAGAACCAGCTTCCTGTAGCCACCGAATCGCTCTCGCCCCTTGCAAGTCAGGGCGTTATCCGGGAAGTCAGTTCCAACAGGGATGTCTGTGCCGTCGCCGTGGTGGGCGTCGGAATGGCCGGAGCGAAGGGTACCGGAGGGAGGATCTTCTCGGCACTTGGAAACGGCGGAGTGAACGTGATGATGATCTCCCAGGGCTCATCAGAAGTAAATATCTCATTTGTCGTGAAAGAGTCGGACGGCCCCCGGGCAGTCAGGATACTCCATGACGAATTCATGCTTTCAGAGGAAGACAATGGATAATCCAAAGAGCTATCGTGATGCAGGCGTCGATATTGACCTGGAGGCCCGCGCAATATCCTCCCTTGTGGCTGAGCTTTCATACCGGAGGAGAGGCAGGTATCCCATGCTTGGTGGCGTGGGTCATTTCGCAGGGATCGTCGATTTTGGGGATCTCGCGCTTTCGCTCGCCGTGGACGGAGTAGGTACCAAGATGCGTGTAGCCGACAGGCTGGAGGACTGGACAACGGTCGGCATTGACTGCATCGCGATGAATGTGAATGACCTCTATGTGATGAACATGGAGCCGGTGGCCTTCGTGGACTATATCGCCACCGACAGTCTTTCCATTGAAAAGATGTCCCAGATTGGAAAAGGGCTGAACGAGGGTGCGAAACAGGCGAATATCGATATCATAGGGGGAGAGACGGCCACATTAAAAGGCCTTGTCAACGGTCTCGATCTTGCAGGTACCTGTCTTGGGGTACAGCTGAAGGAGAAGATCGTCACAGGTGAGGATATCGCACCCGGGGACAGGATCGTAGGTCTTCCTTCATCAGGTATCCACAGCAACGGTCTAACGCTTGCAAGGAAACTCGTCGATGCAGGACAGGCATGGGACGAGAGGCTTAAAGGTGGCAAAACGCTTGGGAGGGAACTGCTGACACCCACCCGCATCTATCACGAAGTCCTCAACGTCACCGCCACCTGCATGGTTCATGGGATGTGCCATATCACCGGGGGAGGCCTGCTGAATTTCCGGAGGCTGACTTCACACGGATTTGATTTCTTCGACCCGCTGCCCCCCCAGGAGATATTCCACTGGCTGCAGGACGCAGGTGATATCCCTGATGAAGAGATGTACCGGACATTCAACATGGGAATGGGCTATGCCTTCGTTGTCCCTGCTGGAGAGGAGGAAAAACTGCTCTCGCAGCTGCCCGGATCAAAAGCGGTCGGAGAGATCACGGAAAATGCAAATATCATAATAAAAGGCGAAAAAATCTCATAACTGGTCTTTTGGCCTATTCCTCTTCATCATCCTGGAGCTCTTCGGGAACATACGGGCAGACTACTGCCCTGTCGGCGAGGATGGCGGAATTTCCCGTGGGATCTTCCAGGACCAGTGTTACGGCGAGACGGCCTTCCCTGACCTCGGCGATCCTGTCCATGAGGATCTGTATGCGTTCGCGCTCGTCAGCATCGTCATTTCCCAGTAACATTCCATTGAGGACCTTCTCCACCCTGGCAAGCACACCTTCCACATTGGATACAAAACCTTCACACGCAGGGCCCGGGTCGATCCGCACTCCCAGTTCGGGAACAGACACCGTGGCATTCATGCTCCTGATTACCCTGACCGAGAGATCCTCGTGCGAAGCTATGGTCAGCTGCCAGCGGGAGGGTTCTGCATTTTTCAGGAGTTGCGTATCAACGAACCTGAAGCCGCAGGAGGGGCATAGGGCGCTTATAATCAGTATTTCGGAAAAATAGGGGATTTCTTCAGTCTGGTAAATATATTCTATTTCTTCGTTACATACGGGGCATGGGCCGGCTACGACAGTCCGCACCTACATGCCCTCGCCGATCTTGTCCCTTGATATCTTGACCGAGTTTGGTGTTACGACAACGTACCGCTGGTCGCCAAGACCAATAATATCCCCGTTAACGTCCTTGGCAACCTCCTTAAAGTCCTTCAATACACGTTCATACATTATCTTGTCCATCTTGAGCCGTGCGATGTCCACGATAACGATGTTACCATTATAGATCTCGTCCTTAATCTGGGGACTGTCCTTTATATCACCGACACTTGCGATCTTAACGTACATGGCCGGAGTCGAGGACTCGGCCTCTTCGAAGGCCTGTAGATCGAGATCCATGTAGTCGTCCTCGGAGGATGACGATGTCCTGCCAAGAAGGGTATCCAGAAATTTTACCATAGCAAAATTGTCTATTGAATTTTATTTAATAGTATCTATTCCAAAAAGCCCAATCAGTATTCTAATGGGCATAAACGAACAGCAGTGCCATTTTTTTAACGTCCTGCCACACCAGGGCGGCAGAAAAGGGGGAATAATTGATTTTATAATTCAATATTCCAGATATCATCGCCCACGAAATGAATATTTTTCACCACTTTGCCCGAAGATTTATCCTTCATCTCCGCTGCATCCAGTTGTGCCAGGCCGAGGGCAATGGGTTTCCCATGGCGTTCCTCAACGATCTGGACCGGATGGTCTGTCTTCACGTCATCGGAGATTCCGACGATACCCGGTCGCATCACGTCGGCACCATTCACCACATAGGAGACCGCACCTGAATCAACGGTGATACGGCGTTCCGGGAAAGGCCTGGCAACGGCTCCTTTCAGGGTAGGAAACACGTAACCCCTGTACTCCATGAGATGCGGCTTCTTATCAACCAGGTACAGGGACAACCCTTCCCTGTCGGTTTCCACAACCTCAACCCGCTCACCCATGAAAAGGGATGCCGATAAGCCGATCTCCTCTTTCAACCTGGCGTAAATCGTGGCGGCCTGGGCTTTTCTGATACTGTGACGTTTCTTCGTGGTAATGCGTGACATCTCTGGTACTACTTCTCTCCCCTCTATCAAAAAGCATTTGAAGGGGGGCAGATAACACTACTCAAACAGCGATTTACCTGGCTGATCCCGGCCGGCACGTTCAAGGGTATCCTTCTATAAGGAACCTCTGAATACGTCGGTAACTTTTCTCTTCGCTATCTTTAAGTATCCTTCACGCGCACATATATTACTCCAAACTAATTTATGTTGGGTTTGAATATGACAAAACGGCCGTTGGATATTTTGGATCAGGTATTAAACCGCCAGCCCGTGATTGTCTCCCTCAAAGGTGGAAGGGAACTCCGGGGTGTTCTGCAGGGTTATGATGTACATATGAATCTCGTGCTGGACAAGGCAGAAGAGATGGAGAATGGAGAAGTACGTAACGTGGGCACTCTTATCGTTCGCGGTGACAACGTGATCTACATCTCTCCTTCAATGGAATGAGAAAAAAGAGGTGAAGAGGTATGTCAAAAGGCACTCCATCAAAAGGGAAACGGAACAAGACCCGCCACATCGCCTGCCGAAGGTGCGGGAGCATCTCCTACCACGTGCGCCATAAAGTCTGCTCTGCATGCGGGTTCGGTAGAAGCACCAAGATCCGCAAGTACCAGTGGCTGACAAAGAAACCGAAAACCCCTACCCATTAAGGAACAACCATGTGTGGTATCGTTGGCATCAGGGATGCTGGCGGTGTTTCCTTCTCTATTTACTATGCTCTGTATGCGCTCCAGCACAGGGGACAGGAGAGCGCGGGTATTGCGACTTTCGACGGAATCAGGCTGCATAAACATAAAGCGCAGGGACTGGTGGCGGAGGTATTCGATTCTGCAACCCTCGACAGCCTGAAAGGAGACGTGGGTATCGGGCATGTTCGATATCCGACCACCGGTGAAAACCGACCTGAAAATTATCAGCCATTCAATTTTGTATTCAGGGATAACGTCATCTCCCTGGCCCATAATGGAAACCTTGTTAACGACCGTGAATTACGGGAAGAATTCGAATGCAAGGGCCAGATCTTTTGCACCAATACCGATACCGAACTTATAGCAAAGGTCATCACTGACGAGATGCGCGATTCGGGTTGTATCGAGGACGCTGTCCATCGCTGTATGAGAGTCTTAAAGGGTTCGTATTCTGTCGTGATGATGATCGACGGGGTTCTGTATACATTCCGGGATCCTCTGGGAATAAAACCCCTGTGTATTGGCAAAACGGAAAATGGGTATATTGTCGCCTCGGAGAGTGTTGCAGTCGATGCACTTGGCGGAAAATTTGTGCGGGATGTTATTCCAGGTGAACTGGTCTGCATAGATGAGGATGGTATCCGGAGCATGCAGATCGCCCGGGCGGACAGGCGTGCCCATTGCATATTTGAATATATCTATTTCGCCCGTGCCGATGCCGTACTTGATGGCGCGCTCGTCTATGACGTTCGAACCCGGATAGGACAGAAGCTGCACGAAGAGGCCCCCGTCGATGCGGACTCTGTCTGTACCGTTCCTGATTCCGGGACGGCGTATGCGATCGGCTATTCGCATGGATCGGGCATACCGTTCGTGGAGAGTCTCCTGAAGAACCGGTACATGGGGAGGACGTTTATCATGTCCACCCAGAAGGAGAGGGAACGGGCGGTAAGGATAAAGCTCAACCCTATCAGGGAGCATCTAAAGGAGAAGTCCATAGTGCTGGTGGACGACAGCATTGTTCGTGGTACGACATCCCGGCGGATTATTGGGATAATGCGGGATGCGGGAGCCAGCGAGATACATATGAGAATTGGCTCCCCGGCCATCAAAGCCCCCTGCTACCTGGGAGTGGACATGCCCACCAGGGAAGAGCTGATAGCAAGCGACAGGGAGGAGGAAGAGGTACGGAAGCGTATTACTGCCACAACTCTTCATCATATATCTCTTGAGGCATTGATTGAGGCCATCGGAATGGACGATGAGAGCCTGTGTACAGGGTGCATAACGGGGCATTATCCAATTCCAATAAAGGGAGAGGAATTCATACCGGCCGATATCAATTTCCTGGACGGCACATACCAGACAAAACTTGGAAAATTCGGAGATAATTCTGAATAATCTTTTTCCAGAAGGAAAATGAATAGCGAGGGATGGATTTGAACCATCGATCTACGGGTTATGAGCCCGTCGGGATATCCTGACTACCCCACCTCGCTGAAAGAATCGAGGTATAATATTCATTACTTGGAGTGATATAGTTTACTCTTCCCTGGTGTTTGGGCTGGGAATAGTCATTAATACGTCTCTTTCCAAAACTGGTTCTCATGGACGACGAAGAACTGGACAGAATACGGGAGAAAAAGATTCTTGAACTGCAGCGGACGCTGGAGAAGAAGAACCTTCCCGGTGTGGTGGAGGTAAACCAGGTATCATTCTCCAGGTTTGTGGAGGGGAACACCTACGCCGTCCTTGATTTCTGGGCAGAATGGTGCGGCCCCTGCCGGATGGTCGGACCGGTTATAGAGGAACTTGCACATGAATTAGCTGGAAAAGTAGCCTTTGGGAAGTGCAATACCGATTTGAACCCTCGGCTATCTTCACATTATGGAATCTCTGCCATTCCCACAGTCCTGTTCTTCGCGAACGGCAGGATGGTGGACAGGGTGATCGGCGCATATCCAAAGGATGCGCTCAAGTCGCGCATCACCAACATCTTTGGAATAGAGGGCTGAGAATAGGTAACTATGGGGTTAAGATACATGAGAATGATCGTGGGATTGTCCGGTGCCAGCGGAATATTATATGGTATAAGGCTGCTTGATGCCCTGCGCGAACTTGATATTGAGTCGGATCTTATCCTGACCGATCTTGCAGCGAAGATGATAGATATCGAGACCGATTACCGGGTTGAGGATGTATGCGCCCTTGCCACGAGGGTTCACGACTGTTTTGATTTCACTTCTCCACTGGCAAGTGGGGGGTTCCGGAACACCGGTATGGTTGTTGTTCCCTGCAGCATGAAGACGATTGCAGGGATTGCCTGCGGGTTTGCCGATAATCTCCTGCTCAGGGCCGCAGACTGCACACTCAAGGAACATCGGCCGCTAGTCCTGGTTCCAAGGGAAACGCCTCTGAACACCATCCATCTGCAAAATATGCTGACTCTGGCGGGTGCCGGAGCAACCATCCTCCCGGCAGCACCCGGATTCTACCATCGCCCGTCAGATATCATTGACCTGGTCGACCACATTGTAGGCAAGGTGCTTGATATTTTCGATATTGACCATCATCTCTATCACAGGTGGAAGGAAGGAGAAATTTCGGAATAGAATCCATTATTTTTATCCATTCTGCCGCGTTTCACGTGCAGGTTGATAAAAGGAACAACTATTTTAACCGAACATGATGAAGGCCGGTACTTTTTTTCGCCCCAGATACTGTAAAAATCCGTTGCAGGTTATCCGTGTGTCAGATTTGAAAAATGAATATGATCAGGATTCCTGAGGTCCCGACATGCCCTTCCCCCGCCTCATCTGCAGGATCATGATGACCAGGGCCGACAGGGGCAGCGCAATGATAAGCGGATCGATTGCATTCCACGGGTACCCAAGCACGCTTGGTGTTCCCAGAACCGCCTCGGAAAGCCCGAAAACCTTGGAATAACGGGTATTGATAAACAACGCGTACAGGAACCAGACGACAGCCCCGACAACCAGGCTTGCCTGGGCTGCCAGTGGATTGGGTTTTCTGCAGTAAACGGCCACGGCAAAGATAGGCAGGAAAGCCGAGGCGCAGAGACCCATGAACATGGTTGTTGCGATGGCAATGATGCTTCCGGGCATCAGGTACGCCACGATAACGCTTGCGATGATCATCACGACCAGACCCACCTGGTTTGCGCGCAGTGATAAAGCGCATTCTCGTCCTCTTCCCCAGACATCGCAGACCAGGGCCGTTCCCATCGTGTGGAAGAGCGAGCTCAACGTGGACATGGCGGCAGCCAGGAGTGTGAGCATGAAGATGACCACGAACCAGTCGGGCATTGCATGGTTGATGAAGACAGGAATGATCGAGTCGATATTTCCACCCGCCGCCTGAATTGCGATCATACCTTCAGTGTTGTAGAAATATACGTTGGTGAGAGCCCCCACCGTGAAGGCAACCCCTGTCATCATCAGGATGAATGGACCACCGACCAGGATAGCCCTGTTGAGGGACCGCCCGTCCCTGGCGGTCATGAAACGAACAACGAGCTGAGGCTGGGCCAGGACACCTATCCCTACCCCGAGCACAAGCGTTGTGACCAGCGTGAACCAGATCGGTGATCCCAGGTCGGGCATGGATGTCCATCCCGTCATTCCTCCAGCCGCCAGGGCCTCCGGGACGAGATCAGACATGGCGGTGAGGGCCGAATGGGCGGCATTCACCCCTCCCAGGTACATATATGTGGCCACCAGGAGAATGGTCATGCCGATGAACATGATGCTGCCCTGGAGCGCATCGGTGTACATAACCGCGATAAGACCTCCAAAAATCACGTAAATTGCTACAATCGCGGCAAATCCGATAAGGGCGGTGTTATACGGGATGGACAGTGTCGTCTCGATAAATCTGGCGCCACCAATAAGGATGGCTGCCGTATACAGGGGCATTCCAACAATTATCACCAGTCCCGAGACGTACTGGATAAAAGCAGAACTGTAAATCTTCCCCATCAGATCGGGAAAGGTCAGGGCACTGAGTCTCTTCCCGATCTCACGCGTCCGCTTTCCAAAGATCACGAAGGCAAGGAGAATGCCGACACCGATATTGAAGACGGTAAGCCATATGAGCCCCATTCCCAGGTTCGCTGCCTGTCCGCCGAAGCCCACAATAGCGGATGTGCTGATAAATGTTGCACCATAGGAGAGGGCGATGACGAAGGGATGGCTTTTTCGTCCGGCAACAAGGTAATCCTCAGCCTCTTTTGTCTTTTTGTATCCTATATAACCGAGTATCATGATCATGATCAGGTAGATGACAGTGATCACGGTGATTGAGAGTGTGCTTACGGCCATGGTTCTCAATCCACTCCTTTGTTCCAGTTGAGCAGTCCGTAAACAACGCAGGCCAGGGCTAATCCGATGGCCAGGATATAGCCAATCCATATCTGTGGGTCAGGAATTCCAAGCATGAAAAACACCTTCGGTAAACTCCTTATGGTTTATCATTACAGGGGATCCGGCGAAATAACGGGTCCCCTATCTAAAGAAAAAGAAAAAGAAGTCTGCAGATCGATAGAACGGCGAATATATCAGGGCCGGGAATGCAGACATAAGAGTTTACCTGATAAACTGTTGTTACTGCGCTATTTATTCGTTTCTGATCACTTCCGGGTCCGTCCGCCCGAAAAAAGATATTAATCCGGGACAATAGCTAAAATAGAGAAGAGCATTGAGATCCGCCTACTCAAGACTACATGAATCCCTCCAGGAGGTCCTATGCAATCGTCTCGGATGGGAAAGCCTTCGTGATGTGCAGGAAGATGCGTACCATGCGGTCTTTGCTGGCGACGATGTCCTCGTAATCGCTCCCACGGCGGGGGGCAAGACTGAGGCTGCCCTGATTCCCGTTCTGGATAATATCCTGAAGGATGGCTCACAGGGAATCAGCTGCATTTATATTTCACCCTTAAAAGCCCTGATAAATGATCAGGAAGAGAGGTTCTATTCGTTCTGTATCCCGTCCGGACTGGATCTCCTCAAATGGCATGGGGATGTCCCTCGTGGCGACCGAAGATGGCAGGATGGAGAGGCACCGCATTTTCTGATGATCACGCCTGAGTCGCTCGAGGTGCTGATGGGAGAGAGAAACCTTGCAGAAGATCTCTCCCGGGTCAGGTTTGTGATAATTGACGAGTTGCATGCATTTGTCGAATCAGAACGCGGAGTGCATCTGCGGGTGCTTCTGGACCGTCTTGACGTCCTGGCGAACCGTGCAGTCCAGAGAATCGGGCTTTCAGCGACCGTGGGAAATCCGGACGAGATTCTTGGGTGGCTCTCTGGAGACAGGGGGCCGAAACGGCTCGTCCAGGTACCTATCCTCCCCCGTGAGAAGCGGTTCTCCTTCTTTGTCGAGAAAGACGATGGGAAAAGGATGGATATCATCGTCCGCGTCGTTGCCGGGAGGAAAGCCCTGGTCTTTGTCAACAGCCGGAGCGATGCCGAGAAGGTAGGGCAGTCTCTGCAGGGCAGGACGGAACAGCTCTTCGTCCATCACTCGTCCCTCTCGCCGCAATTGCGAAGATCAGCAGAAAACGCCTTTTCAAAGGAGGGGAGTGCCTGCATCATCTGTACCAGCACGCTCGAACTCGGGATAGACATAGGGGATCTCGACGTGGTCGTCCAGGTCGGCCCCCCGGGTTCGGTCTCGTCATTCCTGCAGAGGATGGGACGGAGCGGGAGAAGGGGCAAACCCCCCTATGTCGCCTGTATTCTCAGGGATCCATGCGAGTTCCTCTGCATGGCGGCGGTTATCGAGTGTGCCGGGAAAAAAGAGGTCGAACCCCTCATACCCCACAAGGCACCCTATAATGTACTCCTGCAACAGATCTTTCTCGAACTCTCACGCTCGAAGCGTGTTTCATGGACCCGGGTAAAGCGGATGCTGATGTCATCAGCCGTCTTTCATGATATCTCACCTGAGAAAATAGACTCGCTTGCCATTTTTCTACTCGATGGTGGTTTCATGATAAAAGACGGTGATCTTCTCATGCCCGGCCCCCAGGCTGAGAAATTGTACGGGAAGTCAAACTGGAAAGATCTCTATTCAGTGATACGCGGCGGCGGGGAATACCGAGTGATTACACCTGAAGGGGAAGTCGTGGGACGTCTCGATGCCCGTTTTGTAGCGAGCAGGGGCGGCGGCGGTTTCTCGCTCGGGGGGAAGATCTGGAACCTTATCAAGAGTGACGATTCCTATAATCTCGCCGTCGCGGTGCCCGGGGACGACCAGCGTTCACAGGTGTTCTGGACAGGTGGACAGACCGGGTACTCTCCTGTGATCTGCAGGGGCGTCCAGAGGATCCTGGCACGGGGACGTTCATTGCTACCCCTCACCGAAGATCAGGAAGCGATCTTGTCCACATTTATCTCCTCCTACCCAAAAATCAGGCGGAATGGAATCCATATCTGGCAGGAGCCGGGATTGAGAGGATATGATGTGGTGATCCTCGCGTGTCTCGGGAAAGAGATGAACGCGATCCTTGCAACTCTTCTCAAATCACTTCTTCCCGGAAAAAGAAGGGTGAAATATGATGATTTCTCGATGACCGTGCAGGGGATGAGGGAAGAAGGCTCGCTTGATGAAGTGGAAGAAGCGCTGTTGTCAATACGGGGGATGGACGAGGAAGGCATCGGAAATCTGCTGAAGGTCCCGCCCCCTGATCTCTGGAAATTCGGAGAAGCCATTCCCGACGATATGAGGAGGGAGATGGCGTTTTTGGATCACTTCCATCTCGAGGAATTTTCCGATACGGTTAGTACCCTCCCCATCAGAAAGATAGAAAAATTCTTGTAATATATTCAGGTGACCACCGCTTTTTGGAATCTCCAGTATGCCACCACAAACATGATCGCAGCAAATATCACCAGGACAGAGAGAGAAAATGCGATCTCTGTATTGTTTGCGAAATAATGGATGCCTATGGACTGGAAGTCGTTGCCTATAGCATAATAGCGGATTCCGTTGACGAGATGGGTCAGGGGATTGACTACTGATATGGTCTGCAGCAGGGGTGGGAACGCGTTTACCGGGTATAAGGCATTGCTCGCAAAGAAGATGGGCATGGTCAGCAGCGTGATTATACCCTGCAGGCCCTCCGGGCTCTCAAGGGAGATGGAGATTGCGGCTGAAAGGAAGAGAAATCCAAGTGAGAATATCCCGACGAAAAGCAATATACCAAGCACCGATAGAACAACCTGGCCTGCGGAATAACCGAGGAAGAATTCCGCCCCCATGATTATCCCGAATACCATGATTATCACCGCCTGGATGAATGACTTTGTCATGCCTGACAGGGCAATGCCAAAGATGATATGGTCCCTCGGCAGCGGACTGGCCATGATCTCCCTCATAAGCCCCCAGTTCTTATCAAAAAGGAGCACTATCCCCCCAAAGAGGCTGGTGAAGAGTGTGGTCATGGCAATCACCCCTGCCGCCATGTAGGTCAGATAACTCACGACAGGGACACCGGGGATTGTGGGGACTGATCCGGCCAGCCGATCGAAATTTGCAGCCATGGCTATGCCAAAAAACGCGAGCCAGAGCGCAGGCTGGACCAGCGACGATATGAGCAGAGTCTTGAACCGTACAAAACGAAGCATATCACGCCAGTAGACCGTGAGAAATCCCAACCGTTTCATCGCCTGCTTCCTCCCCTCGCGACAGCGGATGCGGTATTTACTGCCCCGCCATCCCTCAGTTCTCTCCCTGTAAAATGAACGAAGACATCGTCCATGGAGGGTTTTTTCAGGTTCACCGTCTCCAGAATAATACCATGCCGGCCGAGCATCTCCATGATCCGGGGCAGGAGCCTTGTTCCATCGGCATTGACCAGGAGCACAAGGCCACGGCCCTTATCCCTGATATCCTTCACGCTCTCTACTGTCTCAAGTATTGCCCGTGTTGTCGTATTGTCACTGGTTTCGAGATATATCAGATCTTTCCCGAGCTTGTTCTTGAGTTCGTAGGCTTTTCCGGTTGTTATGATACGTCCATGGTCGATGATGCTGATACGGTCGCTCAACCGGTCGGCTTCGTCCATGTAATGCGTCGTGAGAAAGATGGTGGTTCCCTCCTCGTTGACCGCTTTTATGTAGTCCCACATCTTCAGCCGTGTCTGCGGATCGAGTCCGATGGTGGGTTCGTCTAGGAAGAGCACCTTGGGACGTGTCATCAGTCCGCGGGCGATCTCAAGCCGGCGTTTCATGCCTCCTGAGAGATGTTTTGTAAAGGTGTCCCGTTTTGTCTCCAGCTGCACGAGCGCCAGGAGCTCATCGATTCTTTGTCGTCGCTCCCCCCGTGGCATACAGTACAGGCGCCCGTGAAATTCCAGTATCTCCCGGCAGGTCATATCCCGATCCAGCGTCACTTCCTGGAACACTATCCCAATTGATTCCCTCACTTTGGAGGGATCCTTTGCAACGTCATGCCCGGCAACCACTGCCCTGCCCTCCTGGATATGCAGAAGCGTGGTCAGGACATTTATTGCAGTGCTCTTACCGGCGCCGTTCGGACCGAGGAATGAGAATATCTCCCCTTCATAAACAGAGAAGCTGATATTGTCAACCGCAAGGAAGTCATCGTACCTGTGCACCAGCCCTTCCACTTCGATTATATTTACATCTTCCATGCTTCCTGTTCCGCCTTTTATTGATATCCGTGAATGGCACTGTAAAAAACAGAAGTTTCAGGCTATCTTCTTGATGAGCTCGGCCACATTTCTGGCAAAGAGCCGTATGGTTGCCATGCCTTCGGCGTCATTCAATGCTTCTCCCGGCTGCTTACCAAACGCGATGTTCCAGTAATTTGAGCCCGGAACGATCATGCCGTTGATGAAGAAAAACATGAGCATCTCCTGGATCGTGGCAGTATGTCCACCCCGCCGTGCGACAGCGATCGGGCCTCCAACCTTCCAGGCGAGGAAGTTGTCTGTAGCCATGGAGACCATTCCGATTCGTTGCAGGGCGGACATCACATCACCGCGGGCGGTGCCGAAATATACCGGTGATGCCACGATGAATCCGTCGGCTTCTCTCACCTTCCCAATCAGTTCGTCCAGCCCGTCTTCCAGGACGCAGAATCCCTCCTCCTTGCACCGGTAGCAGGCTGTACAGGATTCCACATTTTTGCCAGCCAGGGAGTATATCTCGGCATCCAGGCCGCAATCCCGTATCACGTTTGCGCACTCCTCCAGGATCCGGGCAGAATTCCCATTGGGGCGCGGGCTCCCGCAGAGCAACAGTACTTTCTTCATGAAACTAAATTTGACGGTCCTTTTATATAGTCCTCTGGGACAGGGGAATAGGAGTTAATATGGTAGCGGAAAGAGACCGGGAATCAGAAGAACGTATCCGCTATTTTCTCGGGAGAATAAAAGAAAAAAATCCGGGTGTACTATGGAAGGCAATCGAGGCCCTTGCAAGAAGGGGGATACAAGAGCGGTCGATCCGATCATCGCCGCCCTCTCAGACAAGGACTGGAGTGTCAGGCAGAAGGCCGCCTGGGCATGAGGCTTCCTGGGAGACCCTGCTGCGCTGGTGCCACTCCGGCCTGCACTCCGCGATGAGAGTGAGGGAGTCGGGGACATGGTGCTGGAAGCAATCGGATGAGATCAAGAGAAAGATTATCAGGAGAGATTGATAGTATCCCTCCCAACGTAGAAAATGCGGAACCGTCTAAAAACGTATGGTACAGTAATTTTTTTTAAAAAAAGCCGAATCAGAGTTTAAATTGGTGAAAATCCAGTTACCTGGACGCCAGTACCTGTTTTCAAGACGATCTTTTCATCACCCTTTTTCCGTATACTCTTATACATTTTAAATACAATCCGGGGGGAATATTAAAGAAAAATTCCGGCAGCTCCCAACCCAGATCGTAAATGGGTTTTTCCAGAAAGATCTTCGATAAGGGCGGAGTCCCGGTTAATTTTTAAGCTTGAGGATCAGGGACGAGGTCAGAGATGGATACAAAAAACCCCAATATACATTTTGAAGAAATGCGTCTTTCGAAAGTCAGGGAGATGAGAGAAGCGGAGACGGCCATCTACCCCCCCTTATTTATACGTAAAGACACTGTTGCGGAGATAAGGGAGCGGTATTCCGAAGCGGGCCATGAGAAGAGCGAGGGCCGGGTGACAACCGCCGGAAGATTATATACTGTGAGGAATCACGGGAAGACCATATTTGCAGATATCGGTGACGAGAGCGGTAGAATACAGTTATATATACGTAAAAATGACCTGGGCCCCGAAAAATTCGGGTTTTTCTCCGCAATGGTTGAGCGGGGAGACATCATCGGGGTGAGCGGCCATGTCTTCCGGACCAAGGTTGGAGAGCTTACCATCTGGGTTGATGATGTGACGCTGCTCACAAAATCCGTAATATCTCTGCCAGAGAAGTTCCATGGGTTAAAAGACGTGGAAAAACGCTATCGCCAGCGTTATCTTGACCTGATCACAAACGAGGAGACGCGCGAGACATTCCGGACAAGGAGCCGCATCATCTCCCTTATCAGGAAATATCTCACTGACAATGATTTCCTGGAATTCGAGACTCCCATATTACAGCCAGTCTATGGTGGTGCAAACGCACGGCCTTTTACTACATATCACAACTTTCTTGAGCAGAAGCTCTTCATGCGCATCGCGCCTGAGCTATATCTAAAAAGACTTGTTATAGGAGGATATGAGAAGGTCTTTGAACTTGCCCGCAATTTCAGGAATGAGGATATTGATACCCAGCACAACCCTGAATTCTCCATGGTGGAGATCTACGAGGCATATAAGGATTATAACGACATGATGGCCCTTACCGAGGGTGTCATATCCTATATTGTCTATGAAATCCATGGAGGATACGAGATCGCGTACGGGGAGTGCAGGATCGATTTCACACCCCCATGGAATAAGATGAGCATGGAGGATGCAGTCCGTGAGGTTGCAGGTGTGGATATCTGGTCGTACAGCACCGAAGAACTCCGGACGCTAGCGCGGCAAAAAGGGCTTGAAGGATGGGATATCCCGCAGAACAAACGGGAATTTTTGGTTCTTTTCTTTGAGGGGCTCGTAGAAGAGACACTTGTGCAACCGGTTTTTATCTATGACTTCCCCATTGAAAATTCCCCTCTTGCAAAGAAACACCGCTCCAAAGATGGATTCACGGAAAGGTTCGAGCTCTTCGTTTGCGGTATGGAGCTTGCCAACGGTTTTTCAGAGTTGAATGATCCACAGGACCAGCTGGAGCGGTTCGAACTCCAGGATGAGAAGAGACGCGCCGGCGACCTGGAAGCCCAGATGCTCGACTACGACTTCATCAATGCACTGGGATACGGCATGCCCCCTACCGGAGGGGTTGGTCTTGGCATCGACCGCGTTGTGATGCTTCTCACCAACAATGTCTCGATTAAGGAAGTAATTCTGTTTCCCCAGATGAAGGCCGAACCTGACAGGCAATTGAAAGAGGGCGTGGTGCCTGAACAAGAGGTTGAAAACTAGTATTTTTACCAGATATATTAAAGTCCGCTATCTTCTCCTAAGGCTACAATCCCCAAATTTTCAATAAAATCTCGTTTTTTAGGGTAAACCTTTATTGTTATTAAAAGAAAGGGATTTTTCAGTATATCTTATCGAGATTCGAAATCATGGTTTCCCACCTGTATGGGAAGCACTTTGACTTGGTGGCATCAGGGGGTATGGAGGAGATCGGATAAGTTTTGATAAGCTTCTCAGACTACACTGATCGCCCAGGGCCAGGTGCGCTATTTCAGGTGAAGTGACCCCGGTTTCTATCAGAGGAGGGGGTTATACATAAATGAAGACGGTTACGAAAAAGGCATATCTTTTCATTATATTCATATCTGTAGTTATTCTGGTTGCTGTCCCTGCCGTATCGGCAGATGAAAAAGCGGTGCAGATCTCTACGCTCCCGTTGAGCTTTATCGAGAACGTCGGCCAGAGAGATCCTTCGGTTCTCTTTCATGCCGATGCTGCCGGACATGCTATATTTTTCACGGCTGAAGATGTCATCCTTGCCAGGGCTGACCCGGAATCATCCACACAGTACTGCATCGTAATTGGTCTTGCCGGGAGCGAACCGGGAGTTGTGAAGGGTATTGATCAGCTTTCAGGGAAGGCCAACTTCTTCGTGGGCAATGACCCTTCCGAATGGAACACCGCGGTCCCGATGTACAAGGGGATTGTATACGAGGAAGTTCTTCCAGGAGTTGATCTCTTTTTCAGAGGGGAGAATGGCGTCCTCAAACGTGAGTTTGTTATTGCACCTGCAGTTGATTCACGCGCTATCGTGATGAAATACGGAGGACATGAATCGCTGACACTCGACGATATGGGCCATCTTCTGGTAGCCACACCTACGGGCATTCTGATTGAAACCGCGCCGTTCGCATACCAGGAGATCAACGGACGCCAGGTGGAGGTAGCCTGCAGGTATCTAATTCTCGACGAGAATGAGGTGGGATTTGTTCTCGGGGAATACAACGGCGCCTACCCGGTCGTCATCGATCCCTATCTTGAATATTCCACCTATTTCGGCGGTTACGGGGATGAGATAGGGTACGGCATTGCAGTGGATGATACCGGATGCGCATATATCACCGGTTCTACGGACTCCACCAGTATTGTCCTTCCGTCTCACTCCGTGTACCAGGAGACTCTGGCCGGGGGAAAAGACGCGTTCATCACCAAGCTTTCGTCCGACGGAACGGAGCTTGAATTTTTTACTTATATCGGCGGGTCTGATGATGATGTCGGCACCGGTATTGCGGTTCATCCGGAAGAGTGTGGCCGTCCAATCATCACCGGGTATACATATTCAGATGATTTCCCGGTACTGGATGCATACCAGTCAACAAAATCCAACTTATCCGATGCCTTCGTAACCTTTATCGATAATGATGGGGACGAAATATTAATATCGACATATTATGGTGGGAATGGAACTGATATGGCCTATGGGATCTCTTCTACGGGCCTGTTTATAACCGGATTCACGTCATCGACGGACTTACCCACCACAGAAGGTGCTTTCCAGACCACTCTCGCCGGTGGGACAGACGTATTTGTTGCCGCCGTACTTAATGTTCTTTACGCTTCCACATACCTGGGTGGCGAAGGGGACGATAAAGGATATGCTATAGAGCATTATGGTGATGAAGTCCTCGTCACCGGTACAACAAAGTCGTTGGTCTTCAATACCACCCCCTGGTCATTTCGAAGGAGCCTGAGAGGAGAGCAGGATGCTTTCGTCACACGGTTCGATGTTGACCTATCACGTCTCTATTACTCCACGTATCTTGGTGGGTATGGATATGACGGCGGCCAGGGAATCGCAGTCGATGTAGACGGTAATGCATATATAACAGGGTATACGGATTCACAATCTGAACCGTACACATATACTTTCCCGGTACTGGATGCATACCAGGATACCTATGGTGGGTCTGATCCCATCTCCAGCCTTCACTACGGGGATGCATTCGTTACCAAGCTGAACCCTGATGGTTCAGCACTGGATTATTCCACCTATCTCGGCGGCAGAGGAAACGATGTGGGCTTTGACATTGCAGTGGACGAGACCGGGTGTGCGTACGTGACCGGATGGACGAATTCTCCGGACTTCCCGACCGAAGATGCCCTGCAGGCCGACTTAAACGGCGTAAAACGCGATGCCTTTGTCTCCCAGTTATCGGCTGACGGAAGCTTACTTGAGTTCTCCACCTACTTCGGCGGAACCTACTATGACGAGGGCTACGGGATTCATTCGACTGGTGCAGGCAATGTCACGATTACCGGTTATACCCTGTCTCCTTATTCCTTCCCGTTAAAGAATGCCTACCAGTCCCAGCTCGCCGGTTCGCCGAACATAAGGAAGGCGGATGCATTCATCAGCAGAATCGCGAGGATCATACCAGTTGCAAGCTTAACCGCCGACCCGGACAGAGGATTCGTCCCGCTTACCGTGGACTTCACCGACACGTCTTCCGGGGACCCCATCAGTTGGGACTGGGACTTCGGGGACGGCGACACCTCTGACGAACAGAACCCAACACATACTTATAATGCCGTATCCAATTACGCGGTCGATCTGACGGTCTGCAACCTCGATGGATGCGATGTTACGTCTGGCACTATCTACGTTGGTCCGAACCTGATTCCGGACTTTTCCGCTGATGTAACGGAGGGATGCAAGAACCTGACGGTGAATTTCACAGATCTCACCACACCATCTTCCGGTAACGGGGCACCGACCGACTGGTCCTGGGACTTCGGCGACGGTAACGTTACAAATGTTACGACTGGTGGGTATATACTGCATACTTATACTGATGCAAGCGATTTTAACGTGACTCTCTCCGTTACCAGTTTCTATGGCACAAACGAAACCAGGAAATTTGATTATATCATAGTGAACGAGGAACCCTGCGCCAGTATCGCAAGCAATGTTACTGTTGGATTTGCACCGCTGACCGTTCAGTTCGAAGACAACTCGAACAGCTTCCCCGACACTTGGGAGTGGCGGTTCGGAACAGGAGAAGGAATGTCAACAGACAAAGATCCGATCCATACCTACACCGACCCCGGTGATTACTGGGTAAACCTTACTGTGGAAAATGAATGCGGCTCAAACTGGACCAATATAACCGATTATATCAGAGTTGCCGCACCATTAACCGCCAATTTCACGGCGAACAGCACTACAGGTTACAGGCCGTTTACCGTGGATTTCACCGATTATTCGGTATTTATGGATGGAGTGCCCACCACATGGTCCTGGGACTTCGGTGACGGTAATGTGACCAATCTCACGACCAATGCGAGTATACTTCATACCTATACCACGTATGGTGTATTCGACGTCAGTTTATACATCTCCAACATGTACGGCTCCGATCTCCTGACCCGCACTGATTACATCACGGTGGCGGTCCTTCCCGACCTCTACTTCGTGCCCGACCCGCCAATCCCGGACACCGATCCGGTAATCATCCCCATCAATGACATAACGCCGATCTCGATGTACCTCGAGATCGCCGAGTTCGGGCTCTCCGGCTACAACGTGACGGTATACTTCTCGGACCCGGCAGCAGCAGACTTCACCAACGTGACCTTCCCGGCATGGGCAGGGACCCGCTCGCTGGACAGCTCACTTCCTGCCCCGACGATGTATGTGAAGGCAGCCGATACCGGCGACCTGGTCAAGCCGGGAGACACCGATATCCTGATGCTCTCCTTCGATACGACCGGCCGGAACGTAATGAATACCACAATCAGCATCACGATCAACAAGATGAACACCGATATCGGAGGAGACCTCATCACGCATGTTATCCCATGTGAAGTATGGGTAGTCGACCTTCAGCCCCTGCCCGGAGAAAGCCTGACCCCTACGGATCCTGACGGTGACCAGCTCTACTGGGACCTGAACGGGAACGGGAACGTCGACTTCGCAGACCTGATCCTCTATTTCAACTACATGTGGTGGATCGAAACGTATGAACCGACAATGCTCTTCGATTACAATGGAAACGGGAATATCGACTTCAATGACCTAGTCCTGCTTTATAACAAGGTAATGGCCTGATTCATTTTTTTAAGTATGTCAGGGATGAACTATCATCAGAAAATAAGAAGGTATTATCCTTGTATCTCAAATAAAGGCATTTCTATGCAATTTTTTTGATTGAGATGGATACTAAACGGAATTTATAATATAGCCCCACCCCCAGATTTGGGCGATATGGCGGTATCCCATGACTGTCCGGCGAAAACTTCTCCGCCCATCCGGATCAGTTTCATATTAGGGCATCTATGGGAAACCTCAGGAACAAAAAAACTCCAGATATAAGAAAAAGTTGGTTTCCGGAGATTCCATTCACAATTTCTCTTAAAATATCCCGGTTTTAGGGGAAACCTTTATATCTATTCAAAGAAAGGGATTTTTCAGTATATCTGATCAGATAAGAAATCATGGTTTCCCACCCGTACGGGAAGCACTTTGACTTGGTGGCATCAGGGTATGGAGTAAGATCGGATATGATCAGGTTTTCCTCTCCAGCCGGCATGGTCGTCCAAGGGCTGGTGCGCATTTTGGGTGTGACGCCCGGATTTCTGTCGGATGAGGGGGTTATACTTCATGAAGACGATTACGAAAAAGGCAAAACTTTTCATTTTATTGTTATGCGTGATCGTATTGGCTGCCATCCCTGCCGTTGCTGCAGATGAGAAAGCAGTATCAATCACCACGCTACCGTTGAGCTTCATCGAGAATGTGGGCCAGAAGGACCCAGCAGTCCTCTTTCATGCCGATGCGGCGGGACATGCCATATTCTTCACAAGTGAGGATGTCATCCTTGCAAAGGTGGATCCCGAATCAGGAACCAGTTCCATCATCTCCATAGGTCTGACCGGGAGCAACACGGGAACAGAGGTATGTGGTATTGATCCGCTCCCTGGCAAGGCCAACTTCTTCATAGGTAATGATCCTTCCGGTTGGTTCACTGCAGTTCCGATGTATGGCGGAATTGTATACGAAGAGGTTCTTCCAGGAATCGACCTTGTTTTCAAGGGTGATAACGGACTGCTGAAACGCGAGTTCGTTCTCGCTCCGGCAGTGGATCCAAGGACCATCGTGATGAAATACAGAGGACAGGAATCACTTTCAGTTGATGAGTCAGGCCAGTTACTGGTGATCACTTCAAATGGTGTACTTACAGAAACCGCCCCGTTCTGCTACCAGGAAATCAACGGAAAGCAGGTGGAGGTAGCCTGCAGGTACGTCATCCTCGGTGAAGATGAGGTTGGTTTCGTTCTCGGCGAATATAATGGGGCTTATCCGGTCATCATAGACCCGTATCTTGAATACTCCACATATTTCGGTGGTTACGGCGAGGAGATAGGATATGGCGTGGATGTTGACGATACTGGATGTACCTATATCACCGGGTCTTCGGATTCCACAAGTATTGTGCTTCCTCCTCATTCTGTCTACCAGGAGACTCTTGCGGGAGGTAAGGACGCATTCATCACCAAGCTTTCTGCAGACGGAACCCAGCTTGAATACTTCACTTTTATAGGTGGGACATCAGATGATATCGCTCGCGGTATAGCGGTCGATTCAAGTTACTCTGCATATATCGCCGGTTATACGTATTCGTCGGATTTCCCGGTATCAAGTGCGTACCAGGCAACAAAGTCCAACTTATCCGATGCCTTCGTGGCCGAGATCTCTCCTGATGGGAGTGCACTCCTTGGATCAACGTTCTTCGGAGGAAATTTAACTGACCAGGCCTACGGCATTGCCTTGAATTCATCTGAGGCTCCTGTGATTACCGGATTTACATCATCGACGGACTTACCCATATCGGGGGGTGCTTTCCAGAACGCGCTCACCGGTGGAACGGATGCCTTCGTGGCCAGCGTTGCAAGCGGTCTTTATTTCTCCACGTATCTGGGTGGCGAAGAGGACGATAAAGCATATGCCATAGCCTTCGATTCGTCTGATAACATCTTCGTCACCGGGACAACAAGGTCACTAATCTTCAATACTACAGCGACTGCATTCCGAAAGGACCTTAGAGGCGGTCAGGACGCCTTCATCACGAAATTTGATTCGACTGCATCGAGCCTCACATATTCAACCTACCTGGGGGGTCTTGCCTATGACGGCGGCCGGGGAATTGCAGTCGATGCAGCCGGGGACGCATATGTTACAGGGTTTACCGATTCACCGTCTCAACCTCTTGCATATTCATTCCCTGTATGGAATGCCTACCAGTCTACCTACGGAGGGGGATCCAGTTCAAGCCTCCACTATGGGGACGCATTCGTTACCAAGATGAGCAATGATGGTGGATCACTGAATTACTCCACGTACCTCGGCGGGAGAGGAAACGAGGTGGGTTATGCAATTGCGGTGGACAACCTCAGCCGCGCCCACATAACCGGATGGACGGACTCGATGGACTTCCCGACGGAACGCGCCCTCTATGACAGCCTTAACGGTATAAAACCGGATGCCTTCGTCTCCCAGTTCTCGGCAGACGGTACCCTCCTCGAGTTCTCGACGTACTTTGGAGGGTCCTATTATGACGAGGGCTACGGGATTCACTCGAACAGCGCGGGCAACGTCACCATCACCGGTTATACCCAGTCACCGGTGGACTTCCCGGTCATGAACGCCTACCAGTCACAGCTTGCCGGTTCGCCGAGTATCCGGAACGCGGATGCATTCATCAGCAGGATTGCAAGGATCATACCGGTTGCAAGCTTTACCGCCGATCCAACGAAAGGGTGCGTTCCGCTCACCGTAGACTTCACAGACACCTCGACCGGAGATCCCATTAACTGGGATTGGGAGTTCGGAGATGGAGACACCTCACCAGAGCAGAACCCGACGCATATCTATGATGTGGTAGGTAACTACACCGTCAACCTGACGGTCTGTAACCTGGATGGCTGCGATAACACCTCATATCAGTATATCTACGTCGGTCCGAACCTGGTTCCGGACTTCACCACTAACGTGACCAGCGGGTGTAAAGACCTGTGGGTTAATTTCACCGACCTCACAACACCTGCATATGGCGACGGGGCGCCGACGAACTGGACATGGGACTTCGGCGACGGGAACATAACCGATCGCGTTACCAATACAAGTTTCATACACATCTACGAAGCGGCCGGAGTCTACAACGTGACTCTCAACGTGACCAGTTTCTATTGCGCAAACGAGACCACGAAGTATGACTATATCACTGTAAACGAGACACCCGTTGCCGATTTCATAAGCAATGAGACCATAGGGTTTGCACCACTCAGTATCCAATTCACGGATAATTCGACAGGATATCCCGACACCTGGTACTGGGAGTTTGGATCAGGTGAAGGGACATCAACACTCCAGAACCCTGTCCATACCTACACCACTGCCGGCAACTACACCGTCAACTTCAGCGCGAGCAATGGCTGCGGCACCAACTGGTCCAACATGACCGATTACATCATGGTTGGTGAACCGCTGGTCGCAAACTTCACGGCGAACAGCACCAACGGATATCGTCCCTTCACCGTGAACTTCACCGACTACTCACTGCCGTCCTCTGGTGACTATGCCCCGACCGCCTGGTCCTGGGACTTCGGAGACGGGAACGTGACACCAATGACAACAAATGCGAGCATACTCCATACCTACACAACGTATGGGGTATTCGACGTCAGTCTGAATGTCTCCAACATGTATGGCTTTGACGTCCTGACACGGATCGACTACATCACGGTTGCGGTCATCCCGGACCTGTACTTCGTGCCTGATCCGCCAGTCCCCGACACCGACCCGGTGATCATCCCCACCAATGACATAACCCCGATTTCGATGTACCTCGAGATCGCCGAGTTCGGGCTCTCCGGCTATAACATGACGGTATACTTCTCGGACACGGCAGCAGCAAACTTCACCAACGTGACCTTCCCGGCATGGGCAGGGACCCACTCACTGGACAGCTCACTTCCTGCCCCGACCATGTATGTGAAGGCAGCCGATACCGGCGACCTGGTCAAGCCGGGAGACACAGATATCCTGATGCTCTCCTTCGATACGACCGGCCGGAACGAGATGAATACCACAATCAACGTCACGATCAACAAGATGAACACCGATACCGGAGGAGACCTAATCGCACATGTAATCCCCTGTGATGTGATGGTGGTCGACCTGCTGACCCTGCCGGGAGAGAGCATGCCCCCCACGGACCCTGATGGTGACCAGCTCTACTGGGACCTGAACGGCAACGGGGCTGTTGACTTTGCAGACCTCATCCTCTATTTCAATTACATGTGGTGGATCGAAACGTATGAGCCGATAGTGCTATTTGATTACAACGGAAACGGGAATATAGACTTCAATGACCTTGTCCTGCTTTATAACAAGATAATGGCCTGATCCAATTTTTTTATCATGCAGGATATGCATCCATAAGAAAAATGGGAAGGATCTACTCTAAAATCCCGGAAAAATGTGGTTTATGCCATGTGTTTATATAATATGAAGAATAACCCAAAATTATTGAGCATTCGCCATGAGGAGGATATTATCCTCTCCATGAACAAAAATAGACAAAAAGAGAGGTTAATCGTATGTCAGCTATCAGAACCATAATACTTGTGACACTGCTTGTCCTCTGTGCAGCTCTTGCTGCCGGTGCACAGGCTACAACAGTTACTGCTGGCGGGGGATCCATTCCTGCGGCAGGCCAGACAGTGAATTTTCCAATAACGGTGGATTCTCTGCCCGAGGGGATAGCGGGATTCAATATCACTGTGAGTCTCAGTGACCCGTCAAAAGCGGAGATCGTGGAGATCTTATTCCCAAGCTGGGCTCCATTGATCCCGGGACTCGTGCAGATCGGTTCATTGCCGGCAGACTCGGTCTGGTATGTGGGTGTGGATTTTGGGAACCTGGTAACACCGGGAGCGACCAACGTCAATCTCGGGACAGTCCGGGTTAGGAGTGATGCAACAGGGACAACTGACCTGCAGGTTGCATTGAACATGTTCCAGAATGAAGACGGGAATCCCATTACTGCATCAGTCATCCCCGGAACGATAATCATCGGGACCCCCACAACAACCCCGACGACGGTACCGACCACAGAACCGACGACGACGGTACCGACCACAGAACCGACGACGACGGTACCGACCACGGAACCGACGACGACGGTACCGACCACGGAACCGACGACGACAGTACCGACCACAGAACCGACGACGACGGTACCGACCACAGAACCGACGACGACGGTACCGACCACAGAACCGACGACGACGGTACCGACCACAGAACCGACGACGACGGTACCGACCACAGAACCGACGACGACGGTACCGACCACGGAACCGACGACGACGGTACCGACCACGCTCCCAACGACCGCTCCGGCAGGGTTTGGAACTGTATTTATAAACTCCATTCCGACAGGTGCAACTGTGCTTGTTGACGGCGTGGATAAGGGAACGACAAACATCATCATACCCCACGTACCGGCAGGATTACGGACATTTGCTGTCATGAAGGAAGGCTACCTGACTGAAACATTCACGGTAAACGTCCCCGCCGGCGGTCTGGCCACCCCGCCCAAAGTAACCCTGGAGAAAGGAACCTCGCCGACCACACCGGTCACGACTATTCCGACCACCGCTCCGACAACCACAAGCACTACAACCGTGCCCACCACGTCGCCGACGACTGCGGTGCCGACAACGACACCCGCACCACCAGGCACGACCGGAAGCCTGTATGTCTATTCAATACCGGTCGGAGCAACAGTCCATGTGGACGGCATATTCAGGGGATACGGTCCTGATATATTCACAGGGATCACCGCAGGAAGCCATGCATTAACCGTCTCAAAAGAGGGATACAGGACAGATGTTCGTTACTTCAACATCAATGCAGGAAGGACGACCTTCGTCCCGGTCTTCCTTGTTCCGGATGTGGGACTAGGCCTGCTGTTCTAATATATCGACTCCTCTCTTTTTTTGGAAAATATTTGGCCTCATTCAATTTTCCCAGAACCGGCGCAGACACACTGGCCATATGAGATGCACCCGTCACCGAGGGGATATTCGGCATTCATTACGAGATCCAGTCCCTTATCCGTTACTTCCTGCCTGATGGTCTCCCGAATTGCAAAGTTATAGGCAACCCCACCGGAAAGCGCGACCAGCGGAATATCCATATCCTGTGCTGCATGGACCGCCAGTCCGGCGATTCCCCTGGCGAGATTGTACTGGAACGATGCAGCGATACTGCGGATCTGTCTGATGTCATCCATATCGGATCTTATCATCCTTTGAAGTGCATCCTTGAGAAGAGACCTTGTGGAGAGGATCTCGCAATTGCCGTCCCGCTCATATAAAAGATCCCAGGATTCGGGTGTTTGCCCTGCAGCCAAGGACTCAAGTTTCATTGCCGGTTCACCGTCATATGTCCGTTCCCTGCAGATACCGAGCAGGGTGGAGGCGGCATCGAGCACCCTGCCCGTGCTGCTGGTCCGGGCGACATTTATCCCCTCGGAGAGCTGTTTTTCCAACACGCCTATCTCTATATCGGTCCACCCACGTGATGAGAGTATATCTGCCACCTCCTGTACCGGTAGGATTCCATAGAGCATCCTTTCAGGAAACCTGGTGGCCATGTCGCCGCCAGGCATAGGCACTGTCTCCAGGTGCCCGACGCGCCTGTATTCGGGTGCCTGCCCGGCGAAGATCTCGCCCCCCCAGATCGTTCCATCTTCACCATACCCAACCCCATCGATGGCGATCCCGATACACGGTCTCCTGGTGGTTGCGGCAATGTGGGCCTTGTGGTGCTGGACAGGCACCAGTTCAGAGCCGTAACTATCTGCCAGTTCCTTCGCATAGCGGGTGGAGAGGAACTGGGGATGTGCGTCATGGGCGATATGGTCATATCCGGCTCCGAGCAGGGTCCCGAAACGCTCTATCGTCTCCTGGAGATATTCATACGTTCTCGGGTTCCGGACATTCCCGATATGCGGCGATGTGATGCAGAACCCGTCCCGGTATATGGTTATATTTGAATTGAGCTCCGGACCGACGCCAAGTATACATTTCTGCCCTAGGTCGAGGCGGGTTCTTTTTGGAGCGATACCCCGGGAGAGACGGATGATGTAGCCATCCCTGATGACCGAATCGTCGCACCGGTTAACGATAAGCCGGTCATGTGTCAGGAAGAAGTCGACTTTCCCGTTCATTGCAGACATCACTCTATCCAAATCCGTAATCATTGGATATCCGGGGACATTCGCACTGGTCATGACAAGTAACGGATTCCGGAGATATCTGAAGAGCAGGTGGTGCAGGCCGGTGTAGGGCAACATGCAGCCGATGGTGTGGAGGTTGCTTATTTGCGAATGTGCAGAATAATCCTTCTTTTCCAGCACAACGATCGGCCTCGAATATCCCTCGAGCAACAGGCGTTCGGCAGCCGATACTCGGGCGATAGTATCCACGTAATCGGGCTGGACCATCACCGCCAGAGGCTGTTCGGTCCTTCCGAGTCTTCTCTTCAATTCACCTGCAGAATCTTCCACACATGCTATATGGAAGCCGCCTATTCCCCTGATGGCAACGATGGATCCTCCGTCAAGCAATCCGGCCGTCTCTTCTATCACATCTCCGCATTCGACATGATTCCCGCTGCTGTCAAGGAGGGAAAGCCGCGGACCGCAGGTCTGGCATGCGATGGTCTGGGCATGATGCCTCCTGCACGAGGGATCAGAGTATTCCCTCCCGCATTCGGTGCACATTGGAAAATCGCGCATGGATGTGCGTTTCCGGTCATAGGGAAGGCTCTGTATGATACTGTACCTCGGACCGCAGTTCACACATGAGGTACACCAGTATCCATGGTACCTGCTGCTGCCTTGATCAATATCATCAAGGCACTGCTCGCAGATTGCGATATCGGGAGGGATCATTCCTGAGAGTGCTCCCTGTCCGCTTGGAACGATAACAAAATCAGGCCCGACCTCCTCCTCAAGGGGATGTACATCCACACTATCGATCCGGGCCATTGGGGGTCCTTCGCTGACGACTTTTAAAAATTCATTGAAATGGATACCTGATGCCAGTATCTCCACTTCACTCCCCAGGTTTTTTACCCTGCCTGAAATATCGAATTTTTTTGCCTGGGCATAGACAAAGGGTCGGAAGCCAACCCCCTGGACAATACCCCTGATAATAATTCTGCCGCTTTTTTGCATCAAAAATGCCTGCAAAAATTTATTGGATTGCCGCGCCATATAATAATAGGGTTTTGCGTTTGACGGGGCATATCAGAATAGTCAATGATCCAGTTGAGCTTGTTCCTCTCCTTATTACTTTCAACAATGCTCATTTCAAGGAGATCTACGATCTCCTGAACAAGACATGGATGACTGAGGACGAACTGTGCCAGCATCTATCCATGGACGGAGTCTGCAAGTGTTTGCTCATTCTGAAGAAAGGAAACCTCATCGAAGAGCAGTGGCGAATGCCCGAACCGGGTAAGAGGCCCGTGAAGGAATTTCGGGCGACATATAATAAATTCCGGGCAAATTTTCAGTGCAATTTCACCGATCTCTCAGATTTGATCTACATCTCGATATCGAATGATGAAAATCTCAGAAATCTCGTTGAAAAGGTCGAAGAAGAACTCCAATCCGGCAATACTTCTATCAACGATATCGCACGGAAGTTCGGAGTCAGTCCGGTATTCATCAAGGGACTGGCGAAACGTATCCCACATCTTGATGTAAAGGGACAGGGGCTGGTGCTCCTTGAAGGAAGCAAGTAAAGATCCCCTGTATACAATTTTAAGAAGTAAAAGAGAGGTTACCCGCCTTCAGATTCTTGTTGAGATAGCAGAGCACCAGCCGGCAGTTCGCCAGCAGGAGATCGCAGAGAAGCTGGGCGTCACGCCGCAGGCGGTATCTGAGTATATCAGGGAACTTGTAGATGACGGCATGGTGGCCGCCCACGGGCGAGGTCGATATGATGTCACCCGCAGCGGAATAGAATGGGTCCTTCAGAATGCCGAGGCTTTGGAGATATATGCCAGACACATCAGAAAGGACGTCATCCAGCAGGTATCAACCTGGACGGCGATTGCAGCGGAGGATTTGAAAGAGGGGACCGAGGTCGGCGTCTACATGAAGGACGGGTGGCTCTTCGCATCGAGGGCTCCCCAGAGCGCAATGGGTTGTGTGGTCATGGATGCCCGGTCCGGCGAGGATGTCGGAGTAACGCGGCTGAATGGAATTATCGACCATTCCGAGGGAGTGGTCCATGTCTGCAAGGTGCCCCGGATCCAGAGAGGCGGATCAAGAAAAATCCGGAAGGAACGCGTGCCTGATGTGATCCGGATGGGCGATATCATTGCAGCAGTCGGGCTGGAGGCATATATCGCTCTTCTCCAGACGGGACGAAAACCGGATATGTTCTTCGGAGCAAGGGAAGGGGTGATAGAGGCGGCCTTCCATGGAATCGACTGCGTCATATTCATCGTTGATGAGGAATTCACTGACTTCTTAAAGAGGCTCGAAAGTGTAGGGCTCTCCTACCAGATCCATGATCTCATCATACCATGATGGTGATCGTCCATCCCTACAAAGGGGACTACAAGATCATTTTCGTTGACGAAAAGAAGATACGCGGCGTGGGTTTTGCCGAGATATCCTCCACTCCCAAGGGAAACCGCCCTGTCCAGTATCGTCTCCGCCGGGCCGGAAAGAAGCAGTTTCGGAATACACCTACAAAAGAACTCATAATGGCGCTGCGGAAGGCGGAAGTCCGTCTCACCAGGCCGGACAGCGAGTTCGAATCATTCCTTGATGATTTTCAGACCCCTCATTCCTATGCAAAACTCTGCCGGATGTGTCTTCTCGAGGATCGAATTACCCCGATCAACAAAAAGACAGCGGTACGATACGGCACCGGTGAGCAGATATGTTTTGGATGTGCAAAGAGGGAGCTTCGCAGAGAGATGGCCCACATGGGGAGAGTTGGATCCCGGGCTCTCGGGCATCTGGATGAACTACTCAGGAATTTCCGTGATGTAGACAAGGTGCTCGCAACCATCCAACCGGAACAGTCGGGAATATCCGAGACACTCTTTGATCGCCAGGAAGCACATCCTGTATCCAAAACACAGAGCCTCGAAGAACTACCGCTTCCCCGGGCATTTGTTGAGGCAAGCAGCGTAGAGAAGCTTATGCCCGCCCAGCAGATGGCTGTTGATGCCGGTCTGCTCTATGGCAAGGACCAGCTCATAGTCTCGGCAACTGCCAGCGGCAAGACATTTATCGGCGAGATGGCGGGGCTGAAGAATCACCTGGAAGGACGTGGCCAGGCACTCTTTCTTGTCCCTCTCGTGGCTCTCGCCGTGCAGAAGTACCAGAGGTTCGTCGAAAGCTATGGCGGGATCTGTGATGTGGGCATTCTCATAGGGAAGAGTCGTATTAACCTCCCGGAGAACAGGCCTGTTGGAGACCGGAACGTGCGTTCGCCCCTCGTGGTCGGGACATACGAGGGTGTGGACCATCTGATCAGGAGTGGGAGAAGACTCCCAAAAGTTGGGACGGTGATAATCGACGAGGTGCAGATGCTGGAGGACGATGATCGCGGACACCGCCTCGACGGCCTTATCGCACGGTTGAAATACCTTGCTCCCAAGGCCCAGTTCCTCTATTTGAGTGCAACAATTGGTGTTCCGAATATCCTGGCAAAGAAGCTCGGGGCCGTACTGGTTAGATACGACGACCGGCCAGTAGCATTGGAGCGCTACCTCATGTTTATCGAGCATAAACAGAAGATCCCAACGATAAAACGACTCTGCGAGAAGGAGTACGGCCAGGTCTCCCGCAAAGGGTACCATGGCCAGTCGATCGTCTTTACAAATTCAAGGGCCAGGTGTCATGTGATTGCCGATGCCCTTGGTCGTGGATATGCAGCATATCATGCCGGCCTTACATCTCAGGAGAGGCGGGATGTGGAGAACAGATTTTTAAAAGGAAAACTGAAGGCTGTCATCACCACAGCTGCTCTTGGGGCAGGTGTCGACTTCCCTGCATCACAGGTGATCTTTGATTCGCTTGCAATGGGAATCTCGTGGTTGTCGGTCCAGGAATTTAACCAGATGGCCGGGCGTGCGGGAAGGCCCGACTATCATGACCTGGGTAAAGTGGTGGCACTCGCTGAGCCCGGGGGGACATATACCCGCACATCATCCGCAACAGAGGAGGAGGTGGCCCTGCGATTACTCAAGGGCGAGATGGAGGAGGTGGCTCCTGAGCATGACATCGAACAGAGCTCTGAGGAATATGTCGCAAATGCCGTTGTCTGTGGGGGAGATAAATGGGCGCTTGAAAAGATATGCAGTACGATGGTTGGAACCATGGAGCCAGTTCTTCCCCTCCTCATCTCACACGGGCTGGTCAGGGAAAACGGCAAAAAAATAGAGCTTAATCCGGTTTCCCGGATTATGGCAGAGCATTTTATTGGAATAGAGCGACTTCTGTTGATGCTTAAACTGATTGACAAATTAAAAGATCCTGTTGAAATTGTGGCAGAACTGGAATGCGGAGAGCGTGTCCGGGATATCGGACCTTCTCAAAAAAAGAGACGGAAAAAGTAGCAGAATTATTTCTTTTGCCCTTCTTCAAGTATTTTTCGTATCCGGACGAGCTCGATCAGAATATCACTGCCTGATGTTTTGTCATTTTCACCCTCTTCCTCGTATGTCTCCACTGCGAGGGGAGGATGTGAATGAACATGCCGCATGATTATCCCCCTGATCTCTTCTGGGTTAACTATTCCTGTAAGCACCAGTTCCGCCGATGCCTGAGCTGAATAACCGGCGGTCTGAATACGGAGAGATGAGAGTGCAAAGAGTCGTGAGAGCGGTCCCTGGAGTATATCGACGTTTGTTATGCGATTGTAGGGGACTATTCCTGTCTGCCTGAACCATACACCTCTTTTCCAGCAGATCTCCTTCTCCTGCAGGATATACCGGATAGTTGAGTAGTATTTCGGAATCCACCAAAGCGCCAGAAGGACGAGTGCCAGGAGCGGCACACCCACAAGAAGTGTAACCTCGGGCGGCGAATACACCGCCAGGGGGACAAACCAGGGCAGGATAGCCAGCCAGACGATGAGTATGAGATACAGGTTGTACAGGGTTCGAAGCCGCGGAGATGGGACAAGGCCATCACCGGATTTCTGGAAATCCCAGTTCATGCTCAATGCTGAGACTGCCTGTATAAAAAAATGTTCCCAGGGGAAGAATCAGGCTTCTTCCTCAATGATGCAGACAAACCTGTCGTAGATAGGATCACGTAAATTTTCCTGCACCTCGACTGTTCTATGGCGGGATTCACCCCATTTGGCCACCTGTTCTGCCTCTCTCTCCGTTCCCACGGTTATCAGTGACCATTCGGTAAGGGATATCAGTTCAGAGGTTATCATCTCCCATGTATCCGTGTTGAAATCATTGAATTCCCCAAACATCAGGCCAAGTCCACCTTCGGTCTGTCCGATAAACCTGCTCGCGATCGATCCATCGATACACATCGTCTCGGCCGGACGGAGCCTGTCCGTGTGGAATCCAAGGGAGAGCAGGGGTTGGTCGATGTCAAAAGAGATCGGTTTCATTCCCCGGTTCCGGAGAACCATCGATCCGACACCGGACCCGCAGCAACAGTCAAGGCAGGTGGCCCCGCTCCGTTCTCCCCAGAACTGCTCAAGGAGGGAATCTATCATCCCCGCCCGGTCAGGGTTGACATCTTCAAGCGCTGGCACCACAGCCTGTTTTATGATCAAGCTGAAATATTCGCGCATAGACTGTTCCCAGATGTCACGGTCCTCCTGGTAAATGTCTCCTCCCAGGCTTTCGAAATACTCGATTAGCGATGCGGTCGGGCTCCTGAGATGAAATGACCCGGCGACCCATCCGTTTGATGTAAGGACCGCGAGTGCGAGGGGATCTGATTCTTCATCAATAAGCAGTCTGCCCTGTTCGGCCTCGATAGTGGTCAGCAGGTACGTGAACTGTTCATCGATCAGGTCGGAATAGGACGGCTCAATAAATGTGACCGTATCGACCTCCAGGATTCCCGCGGGAGTATATTCAGGCAACATCCTTCATCTCACCTCATGCTCCGTATTTCCGTGAACGGTTTACCAGGTCCAGCAGTATGGGCATGAGCGACTCACCCCGTATCCTGTGTAGTCCGCCGCCTGCACATGCAAGCTCGTCATACCGATCCACATCATCAACTCTCACCCCTTCACCATGGATGAGAAGCGGTACCGGGTCGGCGCTGTGATCCTTCACGCTGCACGGGGTACTGTGATCCGCACAGAAGACGAGCAGACAATTTTTCAATTCAGACAGTGGAGAGAGTGCGGAGTCGATCTTCTCGATAAAATCCTTCTTTTTGAGAGCGTTACCGTCATGGCCGGCCTCGTCGGCGCCTTTTATATTGAGGAGAACAAAATCCAGATTCTCCAGTTCCGATATGGTGGCCCTGATCTTTCCTTCCAGGTTCGTATCCGAGGATCCCGTCACGCCCTGCACATCCACCTGATTGAGGCCCACTACTGTCCCAATTCCCGTTATAAGGGTTGCTGCAGCGATTACGGCCCCTTTCAGTCCATATTTTTCGTCGAATGGTTCATAGTGGCCCATCTTCCCTGCACCCCTGATGAGGACCATATTTGCCGGCAATTCTCCTCTTTCTTCTCTCTCATGGTTGAGCTGATGGTCTCGAAGTATCTTTGCAGCCTGTCGCGTGAATTCATTCAGAACATCCGCTGTCTGTCGATCTTCGGGTTTTGACGTGAGCGCTTCAAACGTGTGCGGGAAATTTCCCTCTTTTTTCGGGTCATTTGAGCTGACCTCTGATCCAAGATTTTCCCCTTTGAAAGCGAGCGCGGCCCGGTGGCCGGCCCCGGATCTGAAAATGAATTCCACCCCGAAAGACGAGAGATCAACCCCTTCCTCGATTGCCCTTGAAAGAGCGCCTGTATCGGAAATCCGGCCGGCTCGCCTGTCGGTTACAATACCCTCGTCATCGATCGTTGCATAATTTGCACGAAAACCGATCATCCCCTCTTCCATGTGAATACCGCACCCTTCAGCCTCCAAAGGCCCACGCCCGGTATAATAGCGCTCTGGTGGATATCCAAGGAGACTCAAATGGGCGGTATCGGATCCCGGCCTCGTTCCCGGCGCTATTGGGTCCATGATTCCACAGATCCCCTCGCGTGCCAGGGTATCGAGGTTGGGTGTGTGTGCGGCCTGCAAAGGTGTCCGGTTCCCGAGTTCGGGGCAGGGCCGGTCGGAAACCCCATCGAGCACACACAGAAGGATTTTCTCTGCAGTCATCCAGAAGAGATGGGAACCGAGGAGTATTATGACTATCCTTGGATACCGGGTTTACGATAAATAATCTGCTTATCAATCGGGGATTCTGTGAGAATATTTACAGATTTATTACACAATCTCATTAAAGTGAGAAATCCTCTCTTTTAACGAGAAAAAAAATCGGAGCGGCAGGCGCCCCCCATTACAGGAGGGCGGATTAATGCCGGCTCCTCACGCGATCTTTGCCAGACCGACCTTTGACTTGATGATCTCAACCCGTCTCACCGGGAAGATCTCCTTGATGGTCTTGAAGACCTCCTTGGAGATCTCACCGGTCACGATGCCGTTGATGAGATCATTGAAATCACCCTCCGATGCCTGGGAGCGAACTTTTTCCAGTATGGCTCCCCTTATCGCATGGGCCTGTGAAAGGTTTGCCCTCGAGAGGGTATAGCAGGTCACCGTGAGACTGACTTTTTTGCCGTCCTTTGTCGTGACGGGGACATTGCAGTCGATACGGGACGTGCGGCGTTTTACCATGGATCGGAGGTAGTCACGGGTCAATTCATGTCCCATGAACTCAGTGTATGCCGAATCACCGGCAACGCTCGCGATCCTGAATCTCATCTTCACATTCTGCTTGGAATAATCGTTCGTAATCTCGCCAAGCGTGGTGTTCATCACTCTGCCAACCACATTTTCTGCGTCATTTGCGATGGTGTCACCGATATAGGCTTTCCCCAGGTTCTCGGGGGTATAAACCTTGTACCAGCTCTTCGTCTTCCATCCTTCAACTCTTCTTCCAACCTGTTTCTTTCTTGCCATTCTATCACCATTCAAAGGAATTTAAATAATTCATTGAGTTCTCCGACAATTTCTGCCACTCCAGTGGGCCAGTTTTCGATATCCAGCCCTTTCTGCGCGAGAAATGCAGCAGTCCAGCGTTCAAGCCCTATCCCTGAACACCCGGACCAGCAATCAGCGCCGCTCTGTATCTTGACTGAAAAGCCCTTTGGATATTTGTCACCGTTGATGCTCACGTTCTGGAATTCCAGCCAGTTGCTGCTGTAAGGGAGGAAGGCCTCGTAATCCATTGTGCCAATCCTCGCTTCGCATCCGTTCCCCTGGCCGGATTCGCCCGTGTCGATCATCCCTTCCTGTGCCATGAACCAGGGCGTCACCCGTGCACACCGCCACTCAAGCTCGAGTATGTCCTCGAAGACATGGCGATAGGCTTCGTGAAGGTCGTCGGCGATCTGTACTGTCTGTTCTGCGGTTCCAAGCCACAGGACCTCGATCCTGTGGAATTCATCGACGCGTTCGATACCGTGAATGCCCCCGCTTTCGTAGCGGTGCGATGTGCCGCTTCGGTCAAAGATCCGAATCGGGAGACAGTCGTTTGCGAGTGTCTCGCCCTGCAGGAAGGGCCAGAAGGGGGGGCACTGGGCATAACAGAGGCCTCCGATCGGTCCATCGATCCTCTTTTTAATCTCCTCGATCCAGACCTCGCCGGTAACCTTGAAATAATCGCCTATATCTTCCCAGTAGGAAGGATCGCGCGTCTTCGGGGTGCAGACATAGTAGATTTCAGGGTAAACCCCTTTTGCGTGTCCTGATCGTTTCCACACATCCCAGGGGATGAGCTTGGGAAAGATCATCTCTGAGAAATTCATGGGCCGGATTATCTCGTCCAGGACGATCTTTTCGAATGCACGGAAGAGCTGGACCGACTGCGGGCCGTGTATCCACTGCCCTCTCGCCCAGGAATGCTTGATCCAGCCCCGCTTTACCATCTCTTCGGTTGGGTCCGATTCACCGAACCTGGGTTTTTTCCCGCTCTCAAAGACGAGATCCCAGTGTTCCCCCTTTCCTCCATAGGATGCTGCCTGGACTTTCTCTTCAAGGAGTCGGACCAGACGGTCGGGGATCTTGTTTTCCAGGTCTGATTCGGTTACATCCAGACGGAGAGTGAGTATTCCGTCGACCAGCGAGGACTCCGTGATAAACGGTAGCCTGGGAACCTGGAATCCTTCCGGGAAGTCACCCGAGACGGTTATCCGGTACTCGTCCACCTCGATTCCCCGCAGCCCCAGCCTGTGCTTCCCCATGATGGGGGCCACCTGTTTCCTGAACCGGAACAGGGCATCATGAACCCGGGTATATGGTCCGCTGATGAAGATGAGATTCACGGAGTTTGATTCGAACCGCGGTTTGCCGGTAATCTGGCCCACCTCTGCGGGGTCTGTTACTCCTTTAGGAACTCCCTTCCAGAAATGGACCTGGTTGGAGTCTTCGATCAGCTTCTTTAAGGCTTCCTGTGCCTCTGCGTTTATCTCTCCGCTGAACTGGAGAGTTGCATTCATTTCAAAGTGAGACCGCATAGATCCTCCGCTATTGCAAGATTCATCAGGTAATCGTCAACCGAGGCGATGACTGACCTGAGCTGGCTCCCACTGACCGTTGTTACCACCATGTCATTCATTTCACCGGTGTGCATACTGGAGAGGTTATCCGGCCTGACAGCACCGGCAACGCACTCCGGGTACCCGTGCCGTGTCCGTATGGTCCCTTCAATTTTTTTCATGCAGCAAGCACCTGTGTAAGATGTGTCCTGAACTGGTCCAGCCTCGAACAGCTGATCGTGGCACCGGCTCTGCGCCTGTGTCCACCGCCGAACCCTCCGCTCTGCACCGCAGCCTCCCTGACGGCCTCGCCAAGGTCGAAAGAGAGATCATTTGATGACCTTGCCGAGATATAGCAGAGTTCCTTTGCCTTGGCAGCAACAAAGACCGGGTTTTCGACCAGACTGTCTCTCGAGATGGCATCGGCCACGTCACTGGCAACCGACACTTCGTCTACCTGGAAAAAGCCACCATCTCCACCCTCCTGCAGTGCCGCCCTGATTGCATGTACCACCCGCATCCTGTGGTGGATGGTTGTCTCCCAGGCTTCGGCGATGCCGTCCGGGGATCGGAGACAGAGGGATGCGGCAAGGCCGCCTCTTCCGCACTTTCCACAGGCGTCTACGACGGCGGTAAATGCATGAGCGTCGGGAATGATCTCCCGTTCGAGAGAGAACCGATCCCCATAAAGGCTTTTTAGTGTATTCACCGGTGAATATGGACTTATTCGCATCACGATCAGGGACAGTAGCCTGTCCAGTCCGAGTTTGTCGTCCCTGTCAGCAGCGTCAATCAGGTCAGCAGCGGCCATCTCATCACCACTTATCTGGTGCAGATAGGGATTGATAGCCGAGAGAAGGCATTCGTGCATGTCCCTTCCCGGAAGCCTGCACCCCCTATCAGGGGAGATGACGGACTGGGCGACTGCCTCATTGAAGATCTCAAGGTTCTTGCCCGTCAGATCCTGCCCGTCTCCGAGGATGCCGAGCATCGCAAGTCCGGCAAGATCACGGTTGTCTCCCAGTTTTTTCGCCACGAGGTACGCCGTTCCGGAAGCAGACAGCTCGCTGTCGCCGTCAATACCAAAAAGTCTGGGATTGACGTGAAGACCGCCCTTGAAACGTGGGAGATGGTGATCTACCACCATCACTTCTTCGGGGAGTTCTTCAATGCCTGACCCGAAGTCGCATAGAAGTACACCGGCACCGGGGGCGATATCCCCCGCATTGATCCGTGCCTTGATCCGAAGCCGGAATCTCATATCCCTGCGCAGCATTGCAAGGCAGAGAATCGAGGCAGCGGCTATGCCGTCGGCGTCGTGATGGGCATAAACTTCCACAAATTCCTGCCTCTGCAGGTGATCTGCGAGCTGTGACGCGGCTTCATCGAGGGACATAGCTCATCTGGACAGGAGAATCTCGGCAGTCTCCGGCTTGTAACTCCAGCCTTTCGGCAGCTTTCCGCATCCCACATAATACTTGACCAGGCGGCGGACCTTCGACTCGGTCAGCTGCAACTGTCTCTTGTTATGCAGGTCGTTCTTGTTCTCGGAGAGGTGTTTCCTCAAACCGAGCGCTTTCTCTATCAGGTTCCTTAGATCTTCGGGAATCTCGGATTCCAATCCTTTCTCCCTGATGATCTGGCCGATCCGCTTTCCGGTAATCAGCTTCACATCAGGTACACCGTATTTGTCACGGAGTATGAGTCCGATCCGGCTGCTGGAGACCCCTTCCTTCTTGAGATCAACGATGATCTTCTCTATTGCCTCTACGTCTGTATTGGCCCAGTCAGGGGACTCTTTGCGGTATGGCCGGACGGATCCTGAATCGCCTCGCCGGCGTGCGTGCATTCTTGCCATTGTACACCTCCCAAATATCAATGCAAATCCGAAAAGAGTCAAAACTTACTGACTCTCTGTAATCCCAAAGCCCAATTTCTCGGGGGGCCGTGCCGGGAGCGGCACGTCGGACTTACATATGCCAGCACTTTCACAAAATGAAAGAGTGCTACCTATTTATTCAGCAGATGGCGTTATAATCCTATCGTACCTGCATATCGGTAGAATCGCTCGAAATCAACGGTTCAATTCCCATGCCTGTTGATTAGCCTGATAAGGTCGGCAAGTCCCTCCATCTCCATATGAAGGACGCCATTTTTGCCCATCCCCATGCTGGTCTCGGCATCGGCTGTGAGTGTCTCGGGGCCCCGCATCACTGCTCTCTCCACTCCGTCCCTGGAGAGTATCCTTTCCGCGTCCCTGTCATGAACGAAGGCCCTTCCGGGTATTATTACCAGATCTTCAAGATCGGAGGTGTCGACCTCTTCCAGGTCTTTTTCCGTTATCAGGCAGGCGATCTCTTTTTGTACCGCAACCACCCGTGCGCCTTTTCCGCATGCGTTGAGTATCCGGCTGATGTACGGAGCTGCAACCGACCCGGTGATGATGCTCGCCTTTCGTGAGATTCGCGGGAGTTTATCCATCAGCTGCGGTTCCTGGAGAATGGCGAACGGAGACCCTATATCCGGGTCCCAGAGCGGTGTTCCGCTGATCTTCATCGTATGGCGATCGGCGAGATCTGTCACCATATCCCGAAACTCTTCAACGGTGTGCACCCTCTGATCCCTGATCAGCGGTGCATTGCCAAGGATGAGGCCCTGTTCCGTTGAATTTGCGAAGCGCATCACGATAAAGCCTTTTGCGCCACGCTCCTCAAGCCAGCTTGCGGTATCTTCAAGCACTTCGCCGTCATTGACACCCGGCAGGACTACTGTTGCTGCATAAACGTCGATCTCCCCGCAGAGTGTTTCAAGTATCTCCAGGCTGGCCTCGGGCGTTGGATCATGCATATGCTTCTTCCGGAGAGCGGGATCGACCGAGAAGACGGTGAAGGACACCTCCGAGAGTCCGTGGTCGATGAGAAATCTCCCGAGGGCAGGATCGTCGAACCCCTTGCCGCTCGTATACCCTATATGGAGCGGGGCCTCCATGCTGGAGAGGAGCTCAATGAGGTCATTGAACCTCGGATAGCAGCTGGGATCTCCTCCTCCACTGATGGTCACCCGGGAGAGATCATCGGTCATGGCCTGGAGCGAGGCCAGGACGTCATCGCCGATATCGCGAAGCTCCTTGAATCCGGAATAGTATTCCCTCACGCTCCGGCTGCAGTAATCACACCCTTTCTTGTAAGGGGGACAGTAGCGGCATCCGAGGGGATCGGTCTCTTTCACGTGCTTGAAATAGCAGTAATCGCAGAAACCACGGCAGTCGATTCCCGGCCGCCCGCCGATGTCAACCGTGAGGTGCGCCATTAAGGAAAATATCGGTCTTAACACGCTATTAAATCATGTATTTGTGCATGTTGTCCCTATGGAAGGCCTGCGGATCCGCGGATGGATTGGGATTGAAGGTATATATCTTTCACTACAGAAGAGACGGAATTAGCTGCTGGCGGAGTATTCAGGCGATATCTTAGCTAATGTTATAAAAAATCCGGATGACTGTTTCTCCATGACAGACACGCCTGATATCTTCGCATGTACCGTGCGTGATAAGGCAAATTGCGGTCGGTGCGAGCTTGACCGCGACCTGAACTGCCGATGGCGGAAGGATACATTATATGCATTTATTTCGGTCGCATCACCCACCTTCATCGCCACATTGGCCCTCCTCGTAATCATCGGGCTGCAAACGGGTTCCTGGTGGGGTCTTGTCGGATATTTCCTGCTCATCGTTTTGTATTTCCTTATTGCAGAGATTCGTTTCCTCTGCAGCCATTGTCCCTATTACAGCAGGCCCGGAACGACCCTCAGATGTGTCGGGAATAACGGGGCGATAAGAATCTGGAAGTATAATCCCGCTCCTATGAAACCGTATGAAAAAGCTGCCATGATATTTCTGGTACTGACATTTTATGCGTTCATTCCAGTTATTGCAGGACTATATGCGATCTGGACGGCCGCATTGGGATTGATCGCAATCGTGGCGGTGGGAGCGGTCCTGTTGCTGGCATTATCATCTTCCGCTGCATTTTACTTTGTGATGCAGGCGTACGGCTGCAGGCGGTGCGTGAACTTCTCCTGCCCACTGAACCGGGTTGAAAAAGCGGTGATGGATGCATATCTCGCAAAGAACGATGCGATGCGGGCTGCATGGGAAGAAACCGGCTACGAACCGGGGCCCTGACCCGGTTCGTATATCCACAGATCATTCCCAGGCGCTGGATTTCAATCTCCTTAATCTCCAGTCTTTTATCGTTTTTTGCATTGCCTCTTTTTTCAGGACGAACCTTCACATTATCATCGGTCAGTTTCCTGAATATATTGGACCCTATCCCGCGGGAAGACCTGATATTTGAGTTCCGCAACTTTTCAGCCACCTCTGTTGCAGGAAGGCTGAGCCGGATCTCTCACTCATCTATCTGGAGCAGGCCGTTTTGCCGCCCTCACGAGGACGAACGGAAAGCCAGGAATCATTTTTCTGTGACGGCCGTATCGGTATCTTCCCACGCGATATGGATATCCTCCCAGGCGATCGTCCCGCGACCACCACCTCCGCCGTGAATCAAACGTGCCGTCTGGACGACGAGACGGATGGTCACGGGCGGTTTCTCGATGCCCATGTCATCCGGGGGATATGACCAGTATATGGACGGCTCTTCGGTCTCGATACTCTGGTCATGGAGTGTTACCTTTCCATCGGTTTCATTCCATGAGACGAAGTATCCATAATCGGTTGTCCAGTTATAGACGACGTCGGCGGATGTCTCGAAGTGTGGGGTGAGCCGGATCCCGACCGTCGACGACATGAAAGGTATGTATCTTTCGGGAGAGGCGTCGATGGTGAGGCCTCCAGGTTGAGGAGTAGTTGTCTCTGTTCCCGTAACATCCCCTGAAACCGGTGTTATCGGGGTTGCCTGATAGGACTGTGGAGGTGATGGCTCAACGGTTGATGCGGGAGAGACACCAAAGTCGGCGCAGCCTGCACAGAGGATTACGGCGATCATGATCAGGCATACAGGGAGGATGCAGGATCTCATGTGGATTTTTTGATCTGAACCATGAAATAAATATATTTCCCACTCCTGTTGCAGATCGCGGCCGTCCTCTCGCAACCGCATAGTATCTCATTCTTATAAGGTCTGCATTCTACAGGCCTCCCTTTTGCAGAGATTTTCCAGGGATATTCCATTGGGATCCTTCAAATTTTTTGGAATTAAGATACAGTATAGAATCCTGATCAGGGCAGAAACGGTTATCCGGGAAGCAGTCCAACGAGCGGTCAGGGAATAATGGGTGTATAATAATGAAAAGCAGGGAGCTTCTTCTCCGGTTCTATCATGACCAAAAGTTTCGGTTCGATGATGTCGTGGTATGCTACGTGGACCGCGGGGCTCCGGGAGATACAAGTTGCGTATCTGGAGAGAGAATCAAGGCCATCGGTCCGGGATTTTTTGAGATAGAGTCTGAAATGCGAACCAATTCGATTCCCTACCACCGCTTGATAATGATATCGTATAAGGGGATCCCGGTATGGGAAAAATAAGTAAAAACCCGGAGAAACCGAATTATTGTTACTCCTGTTGATAAACCATCCCGTCTTCCTCTCCATGGATGTCTCATGCCCGGGATGGCTTAAAAATTACCGGACCTTTCAAGTGTAACAGATTAAATAATTGAGGAATTGGGGAATCACTCAATCAAACGGGATGCTGACATCCAACCCGGGAGGAATCTTGGGATCATGTGATATTCGTACGTACTTCCATTCACTATGATCCCGGTGGAAAAGATTGTCTGTGGCGGGGTCGTAAACAAGTGTTTCCGCCAGGTCGACAGACTGGTAGGTGTCGGTGGCGAGATCGTGGTTTATCATCTGGCCATCGATTCTATACTGCATATCCCCGGCATCGGTCCAGTTTCCTGCGATTATATATCGTTCGAATGGAAGTGAAATCGAAGGATCGCCTGAAAATGCCACCGAGTCGAACCGGCCGCCTTCCTTGAATATATAAAGGTATATCTCCGTTGTCTCCGGATCATAATGAAGCACCCAGGCTCCAATGACGGGCTCTTCGGTAACAACCGATTCTCCAGGGTATTTGGATGGTTGATTGGATGTACAGCCCGAAAAAAGCAGGCAGGAGGCAAGTACGAATATCATGATGGGATATACTGCACGCGGCATCATGTATTCACACTCCCCCCCGATGATGATATAATTTTTTTATTGAAATCGATGAGGCTGTGGCGACTGAGCAGATTAAATCTCTAGAATCCAAAATAGTGCTGATGGAGATAGTGCGTTTACTCAATCGCCACCTTTTTTATGCAAAATCACCAAAGATATATGGCGCCTCAGTGGCTTAGTTGGCAGAGCGGCTGACTTGTAATCAGCAGGTCCCGTGTTCAAATCACGGCTGAGGCTTAGGATTTGAACATAATCCATGAATCTCCTATTTTTTTCGATGGAATCGATTGTTCTATAAAAATTTCAATACATCCAACAGCTTCCCTCTCAATTAATGCCATCCCCGTTAGGGAGAAGATGAGCATACTGCGGAGCATGGTGCGAGAAGCGGGAGGGAGAAGGCGATGTGAAATGAGTGAAACGAACGAGCATGGCCGTGATAAAGACTAAAGAATAATCTGGAAAACAGCCGTACAGGGTAAAATGAGGGGGGTGAGAGGACCGTCCATTAATATGAAATTTAAAAAAATGATAGTAACCTATTTGACTTCTGTTATCTATGTCAGGATCTATGTCAAACATAGCGTATTTTGAAGTTCCGGCAGATGATGTGAAGCGGGCAAAAAAATTTTATGCCGAAATTCTCGGTTGGGAGTTTATCCCTACCCAGATCCCTGGAATTAAGGTGGAATACTGGAATATCAGTACAGGGAAGTCCAGAAAGGATACACTCAATATGGGTGGATTGTATCAGCGAAAGGAACAATCGTCCCGTATGCTGATGTATGCAATGGTAGATGATATTGACAAAACACTGGAAAAAGTGGAAAAATTGGGAGGAAAAATTATGAGCCCTAAAATGTCTCTTGATACCATTGGGAATTTAGTCACAATCATCGACAGTGAAGGGAACCTGATGGGGTTGTGGGAGCGAGAGAAGCAAGCAGCAAAGTATCCACATTCAGGATGAAATTTTAAAAGACTTGGGAATATATTATTTTCAGGATCAGAAGGAGTAACGCTTTAGGGGGCATCCGGGCTTAAAAACAGGCTCATCTTTAGGTATGGATATGCCCCGATATCCACTCTTTTTCTGGCACTCTCTCATTTTTTGTTGGTTTCCGTTGACGTTTTACTGGTCACTGGAGTTTTACTGCTCTTCCAGACATCCCTGCCGCGGTCCGTGATATCATCCGGAAGGGCTTCGAGCTCGAACGGGTATGGGGCAAAGAATGTCTGTTCAACAAGACTTGGCTCCTGGAACCGTATCACCCATGAGCGGAGCAGGTCCCGGGGCTCTGCAAGGGTCGCATGGCCAGATTTGTACCGGTCAATCAACCTGAGACAATATGATTTTTCTTCGTTCGTGACGCGGTTTTTAAAATGCCCCAGCACATGCTGGAGAACGTTGATATTATTGGTATAACGGGGGGCCTTTTTGAGTGCGGAACAGAGCAGTTCATGGTATCGAATAAATAGTTCTTCTGGTTCCATCTTGCCCCGTATCGCGACCAGCTTTCCCATCCTGCGCATGTTCTGCTGGTGAAATGCCATCAGGAGGAGCTTGTTTGCTGCATGGAACCGTGCAAGGGATTCGCGATCCATGGTCTGTTCCACCTCCCGGAATGCTGCATGAGTGAAGATGCCGGTGAAGAAATGGTCACGAATGCGTGAGTTATTCAGGCGGAGTTCGTCTTCGATCGGCAGGTGAGAGAACATCTTTAGCACTTCCCGTGCGAAAAAGCCAGCGGTCTTCTCAATCGCCGCGGACTTTTCAGCAGAGGGATAGACCCTGACATTCCGGGTCCCGGACGTGGGCGAACCACCTTTCAGGATAAAACCATCGCCAGGGTCTAGATTATCCAGGAATCGCGTGGAAAAACTATTCATCTCACTGGTCACATCCCGGCCTGTCGCAGGCTGGATGAGGTGATCGACCCCCCCGATCCGGACGATCCTGAGAGTTGCCCGCGGTATCCCCAGGCCAATTTCAACCTCCGGGCATACCGGTACAAAATCAGCAAACGATTTCAGGTGGTCCACCGTAGGCGAGGGTATCTTTGAGCCGTCGTACCGGCAGGGATCGAACTCGATACACCTGCTGACAACAAGACATGGTCGTGAAAATATCCGTTCCATATAATGCCTCTCTCATATCCTCCGGGTGAGGACAGGTATGAATTACTTGTCTTATCGATATCTTAAGTGTGAGTGGGGCCGCAAGAGTCCGGGAGACCAATATCTCCGAAATGGCGCCAACCCTCTCAAAATAGATCGGTGATCAAAAAATATGATTTCCACCCATAATCAAGACCACATTGTCTCATCCGCGTACTCCTGGAATTCGCAGGTGTGGATTCTCATTTTTCATCCCAAAAAAAATATGCTCCAGATGTTTGCAGTGGGCCTGCCAAAAGGCCTTTAGAATTCATTTCGTGACTTCTTTGGCTCTGATATAATATCATGTACGAGCTCGAAAAAGTGCCAATATATTTTTAAAGCAGAATCGAGAAGTCATGGATGTCTAGAATGGGTGAGACTGATCATGGACAAGTTCATTGAAATGGCAAAAAAGATGGAGCAGATGTCACCGGAGGAGAAAAAACAGTTGATGGAAAAGAACCGGTCAATGTGTATGTGCGGAGGATGCCCGAGTTACAACACATGCATGAAGGAGAAGGAAGAACTGCTCTTCTGTGCCACAGGTAAAAGTGAATGCACAATCGAAATGAAAGGCTGCGTCTGCCCAACATGTCCTGTAACGAGCATGATGGGACTCAAACACGCATTTTACTGTGCAAAGGGCAGCGAGAGAGAATTGCGGGGGATTTAATCCCCATCTAAAACAAATTCTCTTTTATTTAGGGGGATTCCTGTTTCAATTGGTATGCAAGCCGAAGGGAACTGTGAATGAGGTTTTGCAGGTCCTCCTGGGTGTATTTGTTCCGCCGTATCTGCTCCCAGTCCTTGGTCGTATCTTCGTCATTCTCCCCGACCCATGAGGCTATAGCCACGTCAGGGATGTGGAATCCAAGCCAGGAAAAGAAGTTCAGCAGGTTTCCTGCGACATGCTGGATGCCGTCGACGTGTCCGATGATGATTAAGCCTGCCACTTTCTCCCTGATCATACGGTTTCCAAACCATGCATACTGGTTCTCGATACAGTTCATCCGTTCCACGAATTTCTGTACAAGGGCGCTGTGATTGTTCCACCGGATCGGGGTTGCAAGAATCAGGATGTCGCAGTCCAGTACTGCGTCATACACAGTCTGCATTTCATCATCCGAATACTTGAGGGAACTCTGGCAGGGATATGTGCAGAGGGCAGGATTCTCGGAATAATTTCCTTCACAGTTATAGATCTTCAGATCTTTTAAGCGAATGAACCGCGTTGTGCAGCCATATGATTCGTACTGTTTCAGTGCCTTCTGGAGGAGTCGTTCCGACTTGGACATGCCGGCCTGCTGCCGGCTCGAACCCGATATTCCAAGGACTTTTATTCCTTTAGCTTTCTCCGGGGGGAGAGGTTCGACGATACCGATCCCGAATTTTCGTCCGACGAGAGGTGCAGGCATAGATATCCATTGATGGTCAGACGATTTGGAATTAGCGGTTCAGATGCATTGTATCAAAAAAAATCCATACCCACCACCTCATGTTTAAAAAATGTATTCCCATACAACTGAAGGGAAAAGCGAAAGATTAGTTAAATCCGTATAAGCAAAAAAATATATGGCACATCAATTATCCGGCGTTTGGTCTATCAGCCAACTTTTTGAGACAAGATGTTCACTGGGTATAATGCAAAATATTATAAATCTTGTCGCATATTAACCTTTCACCCTCATAAGGGGGGGATGATTAATGAAACTTCATGCATTAGGTATCGGATCCTTTCTCCTCGTGGTTTTACTTCTCATCTGTGCCGGGTGTACCCAGCCGGTGACTCCGCCTGCAACACCCACACCCACACCTGTTCCTGTGGAAAAGGATATTGTGCAGACTGCCGTTGACGATGGCAGGTTTACCACTCTTGTTGCTGCCGTTCAGGCAGCAGACCTTGCAACTACCCTCAGTGGACCAGGACCATTCACCGTCTTTGCGCCCACGGATGACGCGTTCGATAAACTTCCGCCAGGCACCGTAGACACTCTCCTCCAGGATCCGAAAGGGCAGCTCAGCCAGATCCTGCTCTACCACGTTGTACCGGGAAAACTAATGGCCGCCGATGTAGTGAAAGAGACATCTCTTATGACTGCACAGGGAACTCCATTGACGGTATCAGTCCAGGACGGGAACGTGATGGTGGACGGTGCAACTGTGATCATCACTGATATCGAAACGAAAAACGGGGTTATTCATGTTATAGACTCCGTGATGATCCCACCTGCCTGATGGAAGATTCTTCCCTTTTTTATAATCCCGAACAGTAATTTGATTCATGATCTTCTGCTCAACCGGCAATTAACCTGGAGTACTATAATAGGTTTCTCAAGCCAGAAAAACCGTTATATTCCCGATTTGCCAACCGGGATGTTAATTGGGCAGCCCTGCAAACATTCAGACCACGCAATCACTTTCCGTTCCATTCGAGCAGTCGCAATTTTTGAGGATGAAAACAACGAAACGTATCGGAACCTTTCTTATGTGATACTATGAGATTCTTTTCAGAAGATTTTAGATTGATTCGAACGGAGAGATGAGATGTCATGGCAATGGATCCGCTGCTGATGGAAATAGGTAACTATGCAATCCTGTTCTTCGTCGTCACCAGCATTGCTGCCATGGGTCTGAACCTGACCGTCAAAGAGATCATTGCCCCCTGGAAGAAGAAGGGGCTCCTGTCTATCTCGCTTCTTGCCAATTTCGTGGTGGTCCCTCTTTTCGCGTTGCTAATCATGAAGATCATACCCCTTGATATCGATCTCGCGACCGGTCTTATCATCGTTGCCGCTGCGGCAGGGGCTCCATCTCTACCGAAGGCGATGCACATCATCCGGGGAAACGTGGCTTATGCCGTGGGCCTGACTATGATTTTGATCCTCGTCACGATTGTATACATGCCCATCATGCTTCCTTACCTGATCGAAGGTGTATACGTCGACCAGACCAGTACCGCCCTTTACCTGGTCATCTTCATGCTCATCCCGCTCGTTGTCGCAATGGCTGTGCGGAAACTTGTACCTGCATGCGCTCAAAGGTTATATCCTGTTATCGACCGGGCATCGGATCTCTCGATAATAGCTGTCCTACTCATCTATACATTCGGTCTTTTCACAAGTGATTTCTCGATCAGAGCAGGGGCCCTCCTCGGTCTCGAAGGTATAATTGTGGCAGTCCTGTTCATCCTTGGATCATTCTTAATCGGTTACCTGATGGGGGGTGTTGAGCTTCGTAACAGGCAAGTCCTGGCATTCGGGACCGGTTTTCGGAATGTCTCAGCCGCCCTGGTAGTGATTTCGGCTAATTTTGATGATCCCCAGATCTTGTTCATGGTGCTGGTGATCGCAATCTTTGGGATAGTCTTCATGATGATCTTTGGTGGTATCTTATACAGAAAGAACAAAAGGGAAATCCTAAAAAACGACCTAAAATGACATTTTTTTTAAAAAGAAAACCATGCGGGGTATTTGAATCCCATGACAGGCAAACCTGCAATAATACCTTCACAAGATAAGGATTCTTTGAGTAATCAACTCTTCTTCAGCCAGGAATGAAGTTTTTTAACAAATTGCTCTGCCGGAAGTGATGAGCGGATTTTTTGTATACGGTAAAATCGCGTAAAAAAAGTATAAAATAATCTTAGAGTATTCTCACTGCACCCTGCTCGATGAGAGAGGTGCTGATTTCAGAAACAGCCTCATTGCGAGAGGCACCACGTATCACAATAAGATTATATCCGCTCATAAAGGCGGCCGTGTTGATAGTCTGCCAGTTTTTATATGTCATCTGTGCCTCTGCAATGGCTGCCTGCTCAGCACCAGTATCTGAAAACCCAAGTACAAGCACCTCTACAATATATCTTGGATCCGATGACCCGCAATTTGAAGATAGTAGATACAGTATGGCGCTTGAAACCCCCGAAATCTCTACAGAAACCGGATTTGAGGAACAGACTTCCATCCCGGCAGATGCTGCGGCGGTCTGGACCATATCTGAAGATGTCGTAACCGATATATACGGGCTTGATTCCGGTAGAGATGTCCAGACGAGGAGGGGCATAATCCCGACAAAACAAAGGATGATAAGGATTGATGCAACCTTGCTCGTGTACTCCGGTTTCGAACTCCCCTGCGGATTATCTTGCTTGTTTTTACTGCTCATGTTTCACCTGTATTTATAGATAGCACAATCAAATTTCCCGATTCCCAGATATTATTTTTGGTATAAATTGGACATACCACAATTCTATATCTGGTTTTATGGGTAAATTTTCCATTGGGAAAGCTGGCTCACCTATCGCGCATCGTTAAGAAGTCTCCAAGGCCAGAAAAAAGGTCCAAGTGGGCAATTGAAGAAGAGATACAGATGTGGTGCTCCTTATTCTTGTATGTAGAAGGATTTCGTATTAAGGCCGGCGTGGTTTTTTTGACAGGTATGCAATGAAGCTGAAATCTTCACTTAGTAAGAAAGTGAGATATCAAAAAACTCCTGGGGGAATAACCGGATCCCTGATCAGTCCCCTGTGATCTCTTCTTTCCGATGACGCTTAAAATAATAATTACCGAGTATTGCCACGATTATCGAGCCTCCCAGGACAAATATCATGTCCCACATGGTATCATTCAGGCCGTTTTGCATGGGGCCGGCCAGGGAGCCACCGAAGACGGTGTCAACAAAGAACTCGTACATCTCCCAGAAAGCACCAAGTGCAACTGAAAATATGATGGTGAAACCGATTATAAACGGAGTCGTGAGTGTCATCTTCCAGTATTTATCAAGGAAGATGACACCGAGGAACCCAAGAAGCGCCACAGTTGTCCCTGATACCAGGTGCGCCACCTTGTCGTAGTAGGGGTAAAAGAGAGTGTAATACCCCTGGATGTACCCTGCCGTGTGGATCCAGAGGGCGAGTGCGATGAGGAAAAATACGAACCATGGAAGGTTGATGTTCATCCGCTTGGACACCACATAGGGCACGAAGGTAAGGATCAACATCATGACGGCTGTAAACATGGCCTGGAATTCTCCCAATACGAAGGCATAAATCGCATTCAGACCGATCAATGCCTGGAAGAAGAAGGCTAGATACATCCCGGAAGAACGTTTCATATGCATTGTACTGTATTCCACGTATTATTTCAAGATATCCCATTTCTCTGCCTTTGAAAGGCAACAGGCATCGTTCGCAGACCCGGGTGCGGGTTCCGGGAGAGTAAATGCGAGGAATAAAAATTGTCACCGATACATCCGTCAGATCCCAAAAAAGGATGACATAGGCGATAAAAAAAAGGTATGAAATGCCTTTTCCAAATTAAAAATAGCTTTTTATCGCGTTATAATGGTTAAATGACCTGTCTTTTTGCGTTCTTCTCGAGTTCCATCCTCTTTTTTAACATAAGCCCGACAATGGTCGAGACGATTATCACAGAAAAGATCGTGACCATAAGGACCATCAGCAGGATGTCATTGGTCGGATCACTGTAGCTCGCGGTGATTACAACGAGGGCTGCGGTTACGTTCCGGAATCCGGTCCCGAATGCGAGAACCCCGCGGCTCTCCCGGTCGGATCCCCCCATAAAGTAGCCGATCAGGAGCGCACCCACGGTAAAAAGCAGAGCGACCAGGGCAACCTGCAGTCCCCCGGGCCCTCCAAAAAGAACCTTCAGGTGTGTCAGGAAAAGAATCCCGTAGGTCAGGGATATTATCCCTATGGAGAGACTTGAGATCAGTTCCGCCACATTCAAAACTTTCCCTGCAACCCCATGAGCCCTGTCTCTCAAAATTATACCGGCAAAGATTGGGATCAGCACGAATACGACCAGATTGAATGCAACTTTTGAGGGGTCCATACCTGTACCCTCCATGAGATAGGGTACAAGGAGCGGCATCAATACGATCTGAGGATTGTCATCAGCAGTGTCAGGGAGACAGCATAGGCGATGTTGCCTCCTGTAAACTCCGCAACTTTTGGGGTTGAAGGCGCTCCCGCGGCAATGCTGACAAGCATCAGTCCGATTGCAAATTCAACGCTTATGGGGAAGATATAGATGAGAATGAATGCGAAAAGGGGTACCAAGACAAAATTCGCCAGGAGAGAGAGTATCATCAGTCTCTTATTGTGAAGGGGGGACAGGAGGTCATGAATAGTCACGTTAAGTCCCATGACCCGCATACTTGTGATGATGAAGATGATAACTCCAAAATATCCAATCAGCGACAATAAATTTGCTATATGGACACTTTCCTTGGTTATTTATTCTCATCAATTCCGCAATAAAGGTATTGAAATAATCAACTCAGAGGGGTATTTTATCAGGGAATATACACAATTTGGTTTGGAATAGGGGTAATAATCAAATACATATAATTTGAACCAGGTGAGAGTATGGCCTCGCAATTTGGTGTATCATGGGCGGTACTGAGTAAATTTTCCAGAGCTTTCATCCTCTTTTTCGTATTCGCAGTTGCATTCCCGCTTGTTCTTGGCTCTCTCTATGGGGTCCCGGCAGGAAACATCCTGAGCCTGATTGCCTCCACGGTCATTCTGCAGGCCGCCGCCCCACCACTGGGCCTGGCACTGGGTCTCACTCCTGCCGCGATACTCATCATTATGGCCTGCTTTGCTATCGGAATCGTCGTCGCCATACTGGAAATATGTCAAAGTCTCGCCTTATCATCGCAGCGGGTGAAAGACTGGATTGATAAGGTCGGAAAAAAAATGAAGAAATACCCTGCCATAAAAAAATACGGGGCCGTCTCCTGCATCGCAATCGCATGGATCCCGGGAATCGGTCTTTATGGGACGCCCATAATCGCCTGGATACTGGGCTGGAGGCGAATCCCTGCGATCATATTTACCACTATCGGATTCGTAATCGCAGTAGTTTTTGTCCTTTTCTTTGCGAGCAGGTTGAGCATTGACCAGATTCTCATCATTATAGGTATAGCCGTGATCGCTTGTATTGCCCTGCTTGGACTAAGGAAGTTTATCATTAAGGAAAAGAGAAAATAGGTTTTTTTCACTTCCCGTTTAGTTGACAATGTGATCACCATTCAATTATTAAATACACTGCCTGCACATCTTTCATATTAAGAATATGGAATCAAGCAGCAACGACCCGGATCTCTGGATCCTGGATGCCCATTGTGACACGTTGTACATGAAGGAATTCCTGAAAGGAGAAGGTCTCCCGCCGGAGATGCAGGATGTAGATCCCGATACCTTCTTCCGGGTAACCCTTCCGCGGCTCAAGGAAGGGCAGGTAGGTTGCATTTTCACAAACGTTGGGGATATCGGGCCGCTCACCAGCTCTTCAATCATAGATCGCCTGCATACATGTGCCGAAGAAAAGGGAGGAGACGTATCGATATGCCATGATGCAGTTTGCGTGAACCGCACCGTCCGGTCTGGTAAACTGGCCGTTGTGATGAGCTGCGAGAGTTCGTTCCTCTTCCTTGGACGCCTCGATCTCCTGCGGAACTGGTATCGCCTGGGGGTACGTGTGATGAATATAACCCATGGAGAGGGCCGGGAGGGGCTGGGCTGGTTTGCCGAGATTGCGCTTGCAAATGACTCCCTGATACAGGCTACAAATTCCATGGCGCTGCAGATCACTCCGAGCAGAGACGAATACATGGAACCAGGTGTGAGGGAAATAATCCGGAGATCAGAGAAGGGCCTGACAGAATTCGGGAGATCGGCGGTCGAGGAGATGGTACGGCTTGGGATGGTCTGCGACCTCTCCCACGCCAATGACGCCACATTCTGGGATGCTCTGACGATAGCAGATGAATCTGGAAAAGGGAAATTCTGCTGCACACACAGCAACTGTGCCGCACTCTGCAACCATACCCGGAATCTCACGGACGAGATGATGGTTGCGCTGGCCGATTGCGGCGGGGTCATGGGCATCTGTTTCTTTGGGGGATATATCGACCAGGACACCCCATCCCTTGAACGGTATGTTGATCATGTTCTGCATGCCATCGACGTCATGGGACCAGACCATGTCGGAATCGGAAGCGATTATGACGGGGTGCCGCCCGACGCATTCATGGCCGTCACGCACCCGGGTTGTATGGGCGAACTCTGGATAGCCCTACGCGACGCCGGAATTCATTCGTCGAACCTTAGAAAAATCGCCCATGGTAACTTTCTCCGGCTGTTGTAGGGCAGCGCAGAGGCAGGGGATGAAACGACGACGAATAGGATTCCAAACAGTCCATTCTACTTTGCGAAATCAGGGGCTCCGTTAAAACAGGCATGATATGGTGATATCCCTGTCTTTCGGTTTCGTTGAGATGCCGGGAGACTTGGATCTGTTTATAACCACGGAACCGTAGAAACTGCCGGACAGGCTGATGGATTATTTAGCCCCGGAAACCATCATGAATTTTTTCAGGGTGTGGCCGGTGGAAATTCATAGAAAAAAAGGAACTCTCAATATACATACAGACGTCGTGTCGTGGTGCTATCACCGATGGAATTCTGCACGGTGAGCCGGATCAGATACCTCCCTGATTCCATGAATGTATGGGCGGGATTCTGCAGCGTCGAGATCTGACCGTCCCCGAAATCCCATTGCCAGCTCGTCGGGTTATAGAGGGATTGGTCGGTGAACTGGATGCTCAGTGGGGCTGGTCCGAAGTTCTTGTCCATGGAAAAGAACGCCACCGGCGCCCTCTCTGCTATCGGTGTGGGTGTCGTCGTCGGGGTTACGGTCGGTGTGGGGTAGATCCTTCCCGGTATCACCCATACGTATGATGAGTATGAATCGCTCCCTCCGCTGTTGAAGGCTGTCAGTGTCACCCTGAACCGTCCAGCTGTGTTATACGTATGCTGAGGGTTCTGTTCGGAGGAGGAATTCCCGTCCCCGAAGTCCCACTGCCATTTGATCGGAGTCATGGTGGAGCGGTCAGAAAACCCGACCGTCATGGGCACTGTTCCAAGCCTGTGCGATGCAGTGAATCGGGCATCCGGGGGCAATCCTGATGGATCGACCCGAATAAACTCAGTCCTGGTGGCTGTGGCCTGACCGGCGCTGTTGCCGGCGGTCAATGATACAGTGTAGGTGCCTGGAATTTGATACGAGTGGGTGACCGAAGACGTTTCGTTCTCCCATGCTGTTGTACCATCCCCAAAGTCCCACCATCGTGATGTGACCGTGCCGGTCGAGGTATCGGAGAAGATCACTTCCAGCGGGGCATCGCCTGACCGGGGTGTGCCCTCGAAGCCCGGGACGGGCACTGACTGTGTGACCTGGATGTAGTCTGTCCTGGTGGCGGTGTCGTTGCCTCCCGCGTTCGTGACCTGGAGACTCACGATGAAGTTGCCGGGATAAATATAGACATGCACGGGGTTTGTCTCGTTCGATGTTTCGCCGTCCCCGAACGTCCAGAGCCATCCGGTGATGCTCTCACCAGTCGAATTGTCAGTGAACCCTATAGGGAGCGGAGTCTCGCCGGAAGTGGCGTTGGAGGAGAAGTCCGCAACAGGCGGTAGTGGCTCGAATGCAGCCCAGACAGAGGAGGTCTCACCTGCAGTGACCGTGACAGTCTCATTGCAGTCCTGGTATCCTGCAAGTTTGAACACCAACTCATGTTCCCCGGCATCGATCTTTGTCAGTTCGTAAGGTGTGACAAAGCCTGTGTCGCTTCCATCGAGGTTGATCTCTGCTCCCTCCGGAGTCGAACACACCCATAAGTTGCCGGTGGTGGGTGCAAGCCCGATGATAAGGCCCGAGAACTGTGGCGGGATGTTCACCATCGTGCTCGCAGCCGGGGTGTATCCGTCAGCTTCTGCATATACTCGGTAGGAGCCTTCCGCTCCAATCTCCCACTGGAACTGTCCGGCGGCATTCGTCATGAGTGGGTTTTCGTCGGGTTCCATCGGGGGATCGGCAAGTCCTGTCGGGACATTGATCCAGTTCCCGTCGTCGTCGGGCCACTGGAGCCAGACATTCGCCCCTGGGATACGGTCTCCGGAAACGGTATTGTACACATATCCTGCCGGTTCGACCTTGATATCAAAGGTTATCCCCGAGATTATGCACCCGGGCGTCTCGATGGTGACCTCGGCGAGTCCATGGCGGGGATAGAACGCAGTCGTATAACTCCAGTATTGGGGCCCGCCTGTCATTGGTGCGTGGATGTCCGGTCCCCCGTCGTCGATGTGGATGCGAATGGAGACCGGGGTTTCGGGCGGGCAGATTGTCTGGTTGTAGGAGAACGTGACTGAATCCTGCCAATCTACGCATATCTCTCCCCAGGGGCCGGGAACGGAGGGAGAAACGGAAACGTTCGGCGGGAGCGACAGTCTCTTCACGGTGGTATTGACAATCGCCGTATTGTCGTCGTATCGGGATTCCGGCGTAGTGGTCGTTATGATTGCGGTGTTGGACAAGACTGTGTCGTAGGGAACCGAAGAGGGAATACGGACAGTCAGAGTCTGGTTGCCGGTAGCCCCATAGGGAAGAGTCCCGATAAACTGCCAGGTCACGGTTCCTGTCTTCTCGTCATAGACCGGATAATCAGTCCCGGAAACGAATTCAACGAAGGGCGGGAGGTAATCCGTCAGTACCACGTCTGCCGCAGTACCGGAGCCCTGGTTGCGGTACCAGATCGTGTAATTCATCTCCCTCGCGTTTTCATGGAACGTCGGAGCGGATTTTCCGAGCATGAGGTTGGCCGGGCCAAGATCCGGTCCGATCGCATAGATGGTCCCCCTATCGCGGCTGCCGAAATAGACGACGCCCTCAGCCACCGCCGGGCTTGACTTCAATCCCATATCAGCGGTATACTGCCAGAGGAATTCGCCGCTTCCCGCGTCGAGAGCGAAGAGGCCGCTTTCTCCCCGGTTACCCGAAGCCGTGAAGTATACGACTCCGTTCGCCACCGCAGGGCTGGAATCGATCCCCTCTCCCGCATGATAGCTCCAGCGGTACCCCGGGATTTCCTTGTTGAGTGCATAGAGGAACCCGTTCCTGCACCCGAAGTAGATGATTCCGTCCGCGACAGCCGGGCTGGAATACACCGCTTCACCTGCGTCATAACTCCAGGAGAATTCCCCGGTGTCAGCGTGAAGGATATAGAAGAGCCCGTCGAAACTGCCGACATGGACGAGACCGTCTATAATGGCGGGGCTGGAATACACCATGCCCCCGGTTGTATAGTTCCAGACCAGGTCTCCGGTTTCCGCATCGAGGGCATAGACGTTCTTGTCACAGCTGCCGATATAGACGATTCCGCCTACGACAGCAGGGCTGGAATACACCGCTTTTCCGGTCGTATAGTTCCAGACCAGGTTCCCGGTCTCTGCATCAAGAGCGTAGACGCTGTGATCCTTGCTTCCGAAGTAGATGATCCCGTCAGCCACAGCAGGGCTGGACTGAACGCCGGCTCCTGTAGTATAGTTCCAGATGGATATTCCTGTCTCCGCGTCAAGGGCGTAGAGGTTGCCGTCCTCACATCCAACATAGACGATACCGTCCGCTACAGCAGGGCTGGACTCTATACTGTTGCCCGGCCTGAACCACCAGAGGAGTTCCCCGGTTTTTGCATCGAGCGCATATCCTCCGATATAGACGACCCCGTCAACCACAGCAGGGCTGGAATCCACATCGTCTCCAGTAGGATAGCTCCATAGGAGGGCGCCCTCAGGGCTCGTCCCTCCGTCATCGTAAATTCCGGAGTTGTGAAGATCTGATCGGAACTTCCATGCCCGGTATGCCGGGGCAGTCCTCGCCGTGTGAGTCACCCACCTCTTGCTGACGAGATCGCCGGTGCTGACGGTCCGGGTCTCGATGGTATATTCGCAATCAGGGTCGAGTCCTGTTGCCGTAAAGGTCTGGACACCTTTTGGAACATTCTCCACGAACTCCCCGTCCAGGCGGACAATTACATGTGAGAAATCTTCGGAAGAGGGATCTGTCCAGTTCCAGGTGATCCGGTCCGACAGGTAGGTTGTATTATGGAGATTTGAGACGCCTTTCGGCGGGCATTCCGGAGTAGAAACGAGCCAGACCTGGCATCCTTCAAAGGGGTTTGCCGTACCGACGAGGATTCCTTCATCTGTTGTGTGCATCGTCCGGAGTCCGTAGTTGTTCGGATCTCCAAGCCCGTTTAAGTTGACTGGATACCAGTGTACGCCGTCAGGGCTCGTCCAGAGGTCTCCTCCCCCCATGTTATTTGCGAGAAATTCGATTAGGGGGATGATATATGCACTCTCACCCGAATCCGGATACATTTGGGCGAATTCTTCGAGTTCCCCGGGCATGATCCCCTGGTCCGCACTCTCCATGGAGTCGATTGCCGCAAGGAGGATCTCTGAACCGCCAGGGATCTCATCGATGAACCGGGCAATGGAGAAGATGTCGAATGACCCGAGGTACAGGTTTCCGTTGTATTCCTCGATCGACCATGCATACAGGTTGAAGGGGTTCGTGTAACCGGACGGCCAGCCGCTCAGGGGGGGGCCACGGGGATCGGTGGGGATCTTCGGCTGGTAATTGCCGACTATGAGGTCCCACGAATCACTGTCATCCACCCTGATGAGATCAAATCCTTTCACACCCTCGGTCCCGGTACCGAAGGGAAGGTTCATCGAGCCGACGTACAGGTCACCATCGTATTCACGGATCGTGGCGGCAAGGACGTTCCATGCATCCCCTGCCCCGCCCGAGACTACACAGACCCATTCGGAAGTGTTGGAAGGTGACTCAACGGTACTTCTCCATACCTCGAACCCGTCGGTTTCGGAAAGCCCGATGGGGTTTCCTGTGCCTGCGTACAGGTACCCGTTATGGCTTGCCAGGGAGGCGGTCTGGAAATCGGCCACCTTCTCCCAGGTATCCACGTACGGAGAGGGAGAGACGGACGCATATATTCCCTCGCCTGTTCCCACGTAGAGTCTGCCGTTATGGGAGATCATCGCCCTTGTGTCCCGCGAAGGTATGCTGCTCGTGTCCACCGGCAACCAGGTGGTACCGTCGGTCGATTTCACGATGAGGATCGGTCCGAACCCGAATCCCACTCCTGCATAGAGAGCCTCCTCACCTTCGGTATTGTTGAACGTGGTCATGGCACGGTACCCGATCCCCTCGGGATAGATATACCCGTTTAATGAGTTTGTGAACGTGGTGGCCTGGTGAACCTGTGTCCAGGAACCTTCGTGGTATCGCCATATCTCCCCGCGCATGTCATTTGACCAGTTAATCACTTCCTCCTGGGTGGGGGGCGTGTCGTTCGGGAGGACGAGCGGCGGTGGCGGTGATCCGCTCGGTGTCGTCAGGAAGGATAGTGTCCAGTTCTCGGGGAAAACACCTCTGGCCTTCATGCCCTGTGCCACGGAGTAGGGGATGTTCCGCCCTGTACCTACATATATGTCTCCGTTGAATTCGGCAACCGACCATGCATAGTTGTTCTGCGGGTCACCAAACCCTCCATCGCTGATCTTTACACATGTCGTATAGGTCGGCATACTGTAATCGGCTGCAGTCGTGCCGACCAGGAAGACCAGGCCGATTAAAAGAGCCAGATACCAGGTCCCTGATATTTTCTTCCAGTTCATATCACCTTGATTCATATGAGATCTCCTTTTCGGCAGGGTGATACTCATGGACGGATTATGATCTGGTCGTATAGTCATTTGGAACGATGCAATTCCAGCATGGATTGCCCCTTAATGGGCTGTTTAGTCGAACAACCCTCCCGCCATTTCCTGTTATGGGATCCACGGCTCTTCAGTGCGGCCGTTCCTCTTGTTTATGACTGAAATTCTGTGCTCTCTTTTCTGCCTCGGTCCTTTGTGCCACCTTGTCCGAAAACAGGTACGATTACTCTTCGGTGGATCATTTATAAGGGTTGTGATCCTGATGGAAAGTTATGGGATGGGGTATTACGACGGAGTTATACCCGAGCATTCATAACCGTCCTGCACCCGCTCTGATTGGCGATCCCTGGACGGCAATCCCCGAAGCCGTTTTATCATCGACGACGCAGAAAAAGAAGCCCATAAGGATTTTCTCCGTCTTCTGTGGTCCGGATGCCCGTGAGGATTTTGGATACACACTATTCTCTCTCATAAATTCGGACATCTTCCATAACGACCTCATCGCGGGTTCCGAGCTACGCTTAGTTATCTCTATTGCGCATAGACCAAAACATGGAACTTGATGGGAAGACCGTTATCGGCGCGGGTGTAGTTCTCTTTATCATAATTGTGGGGATCTCGTAGATTTTTCTCACATAAGGAGCACTATGTTCACCGATTCTTAAATAAAGATCAGCACATCTTACAGCTCTGTGAGATAACTGGTCTCACGGAGAGAGAAGTATTTATCCCCATTGAGTTCAGTGTTCCTGAAAGCCGACCAATTTAACTTCATAGAGGGATTCCGCACTGTTGGTGACGCGACATGGAATTGTATGTGGGAACATCCGGTTGGTCGTATGACTGGAACAGAGGCCGGAGCCTGGACTGGTTTGTGAAGAACTCCGGACTGACCGCGGTTGAACTCAATGGTAGTTTCTACCGTTTCCCCTCGGAATCCACCGTTGCAGGCTGGGCCGAGAAGGGGAAGACACTTCGTTGGAGCGTCAAGGTGCATCGGGGGGTAACACACAACCACAACTTCGATGAGGTGGCTTTCGGTATCTGGAAACGTTTTTTTGGAAGGTTCTCTCCGCTGGATACATCAGCGGAGTTCTATCTCTTCCAGGCTCCGCCACATTACTCCGATGCAGAGCGGCTCGCAGAGTTTGCAGATGATACCGAGATCGGGAGCCGGTTCGCTCTCGAGATCCGCAACACCGTACTCCTGGGGGATGATGAGACCTGCCGTATGCTCCAGTCCCATGGCACGCTGGTTTCAGTCGATTCACCGGATTTTAAGGAACGAATCTTTCCGGGAGAGATCGTTTACCTTCGCATGCACGGCCGCGGGGAGAAGTGGTACTCCTACCAGTATTCGGATGAGGAATTGCGAAAGATCCTAAATCGTTTGGATTCTGTGAAGCCTGATAAGGCATATGTCTTCTTCAACAACGACCATGCCATGCTTGATAATGCCCAACGACTGCTCGATCTGTGGACAGGCGAGTAAAGGCAGTGATAGTGGGGCCTTTTAAAGATAAACAAAAGATCGTATTCCCCAGATAAATAAGGCTAGAACAGCGATTTTCCAGGCGTTGAAGAGAATGGAGTATTACTGACCGGTAAGTCTCTCTGCAATAGGCCATTGATAGCGTGCACCTGGCATTTTCCATCTCGCAAAGCTTGAATGAACAGGGCAACGAATCTAATCTGTTTATACATGGCGGAACAGTCCAACCTGGAACCGACAGCGGCCCTGGTGATGATCTGGGCACGTGAATTGTACCTGACCGGAAGTGCGGCACAATTCTATTCCAGCCTCGACCTTTCGGCTGGCGAGCGGATGAGACAGGAATGCGATACTATCTGCCCGTGGTACGGACAGGTGATCCTGAATCGGAAATGGTTTATCCAACAGTACGTATCCGGATTTATTGCTGATACGGATGCCCCCTGCCAGATCATCATCGCGGCTGCAGGAAAGTCACCGCTTGCCCTTGAATTCCTGGATGCCTGCAGCGAAAGGATCGCGTCGTTGATTGAGGTGGATATCATGGGAATGGAAGAAAAGCAGCGACTCTATGAACGGGCGGCGCCAGTATATGCTGAAAAGATACGTTGTGTCCATGCCGATCTGCATGATCTGGAAGGCACGGCTGTTGCGATTAATGATACTGGAAGCTATGATCCGGCCCTTCCGACATGTATTATAACGGAAGGAATCTCGTATTATATATCCCCGGCCGTCCTTTCCGGCATAATCTCGCTCTTCTCATCCGGGACCCGGCAGAACCGGGTCATCCTCGAATATCTTCTACCGTGCTGTCTGATCAGCGAAGAGATGCGCCGGTATCCCCGGGGAGTCTGGCGGATCATCAACCGCGACTGTAATCACGGCCGGACGATCACGTACAGCCCGGATGAGATGGAGCAAACTCTCAGCCGAGCTGGGTGTATCCGGTTGATGCACCACCATATGCACGATATCGAGCGCCACCGTACCGGCAGGAACCGCTATTTTCCTGAAATTTCCGACGGGTGGATCCAGATCGCGACAGCCAGGCTATAGGAACGTATCTGACAGCAGTTCCAAACCAGTTCCCCCTCCGATACTAAACTACAGATGCCTGGCGCATTTGGCGACGGGTGGTAGGAAATTAATGGATTTCCAGAGTTCATTATGACATTAAATCCATTCTCTGGCCTCCGTCATGGTTTCCTCCATCCTGGCCGGCCATACTACCGGTCGAACTTTCTCCAAATTCGCCATACAGCTCGGTCATATTATTCAGCATCTTCTCCCAGTTATCGGGTGAGATGGTGATTGTCAAGGTATTGACTAGTGTGTCCGGAAAAACAACTGAGTAATCCGGATCTGCTTTGTTGCTGTGCGACGGATCGGACATATTCCCGCCCGTATTCGGGACAGTATCCTGGCTGCTGTCTGCAGTCACAGCAGAGATGCATCCAAGACAGACGGTAAGAACAGCGAGAACAATTGCCATGTATTCCATTATCTTGGACATCTTCTCGATGTTCTCACAGTTACTTTTCACCGATAATGATCGCATATGCCAATCCAATTTGACATAATGTTAAATATACTTTACTATTAGTTGGCATGTATTTACATTGAAGATACATATCGATGATAATCTCAATAATGCATATCAGGATTGCAAATATCTATTTTGAAATATTTACAGTCAGAATGTGAAAAGAAATCGCCAGGTGAATTGTCTTACAGGTAAAAAATGCGTCTTCTTAATAAGTTATAGTTATATTACAATATGTTTTATTTGTTATACATTGGGATACAATGAAACAAAATACCTTTTATATTCTCGCAGGAATCGTGGGATTGATCGAGGTTGGCCTGTTCTACCTGTCGGTGCAGTTGTCAAATCCCATGCTGATTACGGTTGGGTTCATTGCAGCGGTTCTTCTCCTCTATGCAGCACAGCGTCTGATCACGGATCGGCGTGTGGATGAACGGTCCGCACTTATCAATCAGAAGGCGGGAATGGCTACGTTCATGGTGTTCTGGGTGATTATTTTTGCGACAAGCCTCGGCAGTGCCGTAATAGGTCTTGGAGCGCCGAGTTTTCCACACCCTCCCACACCAAAAGGAGAACTGGGTGTATCAAACGCGAGTATTGGTGTTCCGGACAGTATTATGGGTGCAACTCACGCAGCGAGGGACATTCCGGATCACGGAATGATTCGACTGGGATATTTCGGTTACATGCAACTGGCTCTTCTCTTCCTGATGTTCTTCTCATATGTCGGATTCAGGGTATATTATGCCCGTAAGTACGGGGAGTGGGAAACAGATGAAGAATAAGATCAAGGTCTTTCGGGCGATGCACGATCTCACACAGGAGGCGCTTGCAAATGAACTCGGTGTCACCCGGCAGACCGTCCTCGCTATCGAGAAAGGAAAGTATGATCCATCGCTTGAGCTTGCCTTCAAGATCGCCCGTTATTTCGGTGTAAGCATCGATGAGATCTTCATCTACGAATGAATTATATGGCGAATCTCCAGCATAGACGTAATTTCCCCTGGAACAACCAGGATCATGCGGGAAAATCGCGTATTTTTTTAAATATCGATAATACGTATAAAAAAATAAGGCCGATTAAACCTTTTCCCGGATTTAATCTCAGATTTTGGTCCTGTTCCTGTAAATGACATGAAGGAGGATGGCAGCAGCAATAACTGCCAGAGCCACCGCCAGCCCGAGATAGAGATTTGTCAGGAGCAGCCTCCAGATGAGCTCGAATCCAACGGCAAACATCAGGCATTCGGCAGTTGCACCGATACCGATTGCAAGAAGGATTTGCCGGGATGTGAGGCCCACCATCTTTCCAACAAGTACCGCACCCACCCCCCCGGTTCCCTGCAATGGTAGCCAGACGAAAAATGCCACCCCCAGAACACGCCATCTGGAGAGCCAGGGTCTCTTTGCCATGAATTCCTCACCGGATCTCATGAAACGTGAGATCCATGGCCCAAGCATCGGAGTACGGAGTACAATCCCGAAATTAAGGATAACGAAGAGTGCGGTGAGAACATCCAGTACGGCAAGCGAAGTTGCCATGAGCCACCAGGGAATCCCGAGTGCAATTCCAATCGGGATGATCGACTCTTTTCCGGCCGGGGGTATATAGTAGGTGATCATAAGCCCTCCAAGGATCAGTGCAGAATTGAGAGGGAGGAGGTGGACACACCAGGAATAATATAAAAATGCAAGACCAACTGGTAAGATTAGGCGGATAAACGCAGATATCAGGCTGACTTCCTGATGTTGTGAAAAGATCTCTTCGGGGTCTATGAACCGCATATGTATGAAGATCGTTGAAGGAACGAATCATAGATATGCACTCCGTTTTGGATGCCGTATCAGTGGTAATGAATCGTCAGATTCCGAAAAAAATGTAATCTTCTATACCTTTGCACTATTTTTGCAGATCGAATGAGAGGGTGGCCCTCCCGCCGGCATCAGACATGACGAGCTGGTTGCCTTGTATGGAATAGAGATCCATTTCCTGCAGGAGCGAGAGGTACATTGACTCCTGGCTCATGATTCCCTCTTCCAGGCAGGCCATCTCGGTTGATGCAAGCGGTCCGATTGAGATTCTGCCTTCACCCGAGACGACATAGTTACCTGCAAAGGTATTGCAACCGCTGCTCCCGCCAATCTTTCCGGTTTCGTCGAACTGTGCAGTGAGTGTTGTGCCTGAAATCGGGGTGAAAATATTGCCGCCACGGTCGATATATGACAGCAGAATCCAGTTGCCCGCGGTAAGCGGGACAGAAGGCTGCGATCCTGGCCTGATCCGGGAATAGGTGAGGATGGGATTGCCGCCTGTATTCTTTATCGTAAGTGTATCACCATCGATCCTGAAGGTCGAAGCGCCCTGCAGGGTTGTAAGATAGTAGGTCTCCTGAGTCATGATGCCTGGCGGAGAATTGCAGTTCATCTTTGTTGTGGCTGGAGAACCGATGAAAAGTCCGTTTAAGCTTACCGAATAGGATGCGGTATAGCTGTTGCATCCTGCCGAGCCCGATACAATGCCCGAACCGTCAAAAAAAGCGGTGATCTCAGTGTCGGGAAGTACGCTCAGCGATCCTGAAGTTCCTGAGTTAAATGTCACCAGGTACCAGGATACTCCTGCCAGGCTCTGCTGTGGCCCCGTACCCCCTGTTGGGGTTGTCTCTAGCCTGGTTGTGGTTGCAGGCTGCGGAGTGGTTGCCGGTGGTTGGGGGCTTTCGGATTGGTGGGTGCATCCGGAGAGGCAGAGCATCACAATCAGCAATCCGGTGAGGAGTCCGAGAAGAACGGGTTTCATAATGAATTACTCCCTGTAACAATGATATATATATTCCATTGTTTTTGCCCATGATGGACAGCCCGTCTACGCAAAGGGGTTTAATACCGATCCCCTGCAAAAATATTCGTTGGAATGGATAGAGAAAGCCTGATCAAACAAGTTGTTCTCCCGCATCAGGTCCCGGTCTGCAATCATAGACCTCAGTAATTTTCATGACCAGGAGCGACTTGCAGAGAAGATGTGGTTTAACCTTGCGCACCATATCCTTCATCTTCTCATAGTCGTCACCTGAAGATACGACCATAACATCTCCTTTTATCTTGAAACAGCCCTTCACGCCCGGACCCCACACATACAACGATGCCCTGGGGTTTTCTGTAACATTCCTGATTGTCGCCTTCATGTACTGGTTTCCTATCCAGATGGTTTCTGGATCCATCAGGAAAACCGCTCCCATGGGAGCCACGTTCGGATCGGCGTCCTTCGAAGCCGTGGCAAGCGGGAAATTTTTTACTGATTCAAACGCTTCTATCATGTCCTCGGTCAGTCTGGCCATGTAGGATAATTTGGCAGAGGAATCAAAAAAATTATTCAACAAAATGTCGCGGCCCGGTTCCTCTCGGATTTGATAAGCAGAGTAAATGGATAATCTTCCCTAATAGAACGAATAGCCATTGATATAGATATATTTCACTCTGCTCTGGGCGGATAAACAGCCAAATGAACGGGCTTTTTCATAGCATTGCGCCGCTGCCTCCTCTCTCCCAAGAATTTCCAGGCAGTATCCCTTCTCATAATATGCAGCTCCACATTCAGGATCAATCTTTAAAACATGGTCATATGCACGAACAGCTTCTGTATTTCGCCTCCATCCTGCAAGACAGAGACCCATTCCAAACCAGGCCACTGAATCTTGCGGGTCCAATTCCGTTGCTTTTTGAAAACAGGTCATCGCCTGCTCAAACCTTCCCAGGTGGATCATGCATTTTCCTAGCGCCACCCATGTTTTGGCATCCTCATGGTGTAGTTCAAGAATTTTTCCGTAACTATCCGTGGCGTCTTCATACCGCCCCATATAAAAGAGTGTATCTCCTTTCCCGATCCAGGCATCCAGGAAGTTGGGATGCAGGCTGATTGCAGATTCAAAGCATCTCAGGGCATCCCGGTATTGTTCCAGTTTATTATAACAGCGGCCGATTCCGACCAGGATATCAGGGGCCTCTGGATTATGTCTAAGGTCCTTATGATACCAGGAGAGAGCATCTTCGATTTTTCCCATCCTTTCGAGACAGATCGCCATACCCAGCATGGCATCGGAATTTTCTGTGTCGATTGACAGTATCCGGTGATATATCTCGATAGCATCTTTATAACTTTCCAGATGCTCCAGGGAGAGGGCGATGCCTGATAATGCATGGATATTCTTTGGATCGTCCTCAATTACATGCTGGAAAAAGAGGATTGCGTCTGTGTATTTTCCCTCAAAAAGGAGATCCTCGCCGTAGTGCAGGTCCGGCTTATTCCGACCTCTCCCAAAAATGCTCTCCAGGATCTTCAAGACCATGGTCCCCCAAAAGGTATCGGAGAATACCTATCCGGATGCCTGGTGATTAACATTTTCCACGATTCACATGAAGGTTCTCAGGGTTATGTGCGGGTTTTTGCCCTGAACAATTGGATTAAAACATTCTTGCTATCAATAATCCGAATCACGCATTCGTCCCGTACTTCACTTCTCCCCAAAAATATAACATAATGCCAGGAGATCGGGTTATGTGTGATTTATGTGACAAACCCCTGGCTCCCGTACAAGATGCCTCCAATGAGGGCCTTCATTCTCGCGCCGGGCATCGTCCAGATCGAGGACATAGTGTATAATCTGCCTGAAAGGACGGTAAAGAAAGAACAACCCCCACCCCAAAATCCCGAGTTCGTATTACCGGTTGAGGAAAACAGCGAAAAGGCTGCACGTCTGGCAATGGAGGCGCTCTACAGGACTGTATTTGACTAAAAAGAATTTATCCGTAATAGACTTAAGCCACTGCTCCGGGTCCTGTTGGACCTGCATTGTTACAGCCTACAAAATTATATGTAATTATCTCATAAAAGCACTTGACATGGCAGTAGACTGGTATATGGATTTCGTGGACCTGGGATATCAGCCGGCAAAAGATGAGATGATCTGTCTCTTCTATTTCGAGCCAGATGAAGGGATAACAAAGGAGGAGGCTGCAGGGAGGATCGCGTCGGAGAGCTCGACAGGTACCTGGACGACATTGTATTCCCTGCCTGAAAGAATGCGTGATCTCCAGGCTACGGTATTCGATCTGGAAGAAAATTATGTAAAAATCTCCTATCCCCTCGATCTCTGGGAGGAAGGCAATGCAGTGCAGTTGCTCTCGGGTATTGCCGGTAATATATTTGGGATGAAGGCTTTGCGTAATCTTCGCTTGATCGATGCTACCCTTCCCTCCGGGTATCTTGCCCACTTCAAGGGGCCGGCTTTCGGCAATGACGGTATCAGGAAGATGATGAAGATATCAGGACGCCCACTCACCGGTGCAGTTGCAAAACCAAAGATAGGTTTCACTGCAGAAGAGCATGCAAAGGTGGGTTTTGAGACCTGGATGGGCGGTTTTGATTTTGTAAAAGATGATGAAAACCTGACATCAGTCCCCTTCAACAGGTTTGAAGACCGGGTCGTGAAGCTGGCAGAGATGCGGGAACGTGCCGAGCAGCTGACAGGTGAGAAGAAATCGGCTTTTATAAATATCACAGCGGATACCGAAACAATGAAAAAGAGGGCCGATTTGCTCGCAGAATATGGATGGAACTATGCCATGATCGATGTGGTAGTATGCGGAACGGCCGGAGTGATGACTATGCGTGATTACTGCACCGACCTTGGGTTGGCCATCCATGCGCACAGGGCCATGCACGCCGCATTTGACCGGAATCCCCGGCACGGCATCACCATGCAGTTCCTTGCAAAGATCATGCGGCTTGTCGGAGTGAGCCAGATCCACACGGGAACGGCGGTGGGGAAACTGGAAGGCTCCAGAGAAGAAATAGCAATGATTGCCGATATACTGCGGGAAAAAGTCGTGCAGGGGAAGGGCCGGTTAGCGCTCGATCAGGACTGGGGAGATATTAATAATGCATTTCCCGTCGCTTCCGGGGGCCTCCATCCCGGGCTTGTACCAGATGTGCTTGATATATACGGGACCGAGCTTGTCCTCCTTGTAAGTGGAGGAATCCATGGACACCCCAATGGAACAAGGGACGGCGCAATAGCCGTCATGCAGACCATCGAGGCGTGGATGGACGGGATCACACTTGAAGAGAAGGCAAAACGGGCACCGGAACTCGATGTCGCGCTCGGGAAATGGGGACGTTTAAAACCGAAATGATAACCAACCCACTTGATCAGGAGTATAGGTTTTTTGGAACCATTCTTTTTATGAAGATGGCTACACCATTTTCATGAATATGTTTGCATGTGTCACGAATTGATTCATGTATTTTTTTTAATTTACATTTCAGGATAGCCCGTTTATACGGAGGCCATGGAGCATTTAAGAATTGATTATTTTATGTAAACTGTAGGCACTAATGGCTATTTCCCCAATATTTTCCGATATTTCGGCAATCGATCTTTATTAAAGGCCCTTTGTCAGGTTCCTGCGCTGTATGGTTCTGCTCACCAGGAGGAGCCCCACGGTCCATGCAAGGAGAACGATGCAGTCAGTGACGGGATCCAGGGTCGAATACCCATACATGCCTAATGAGAAGATATCGACAAGATAGGTGAGCGGGGAGAGAAGGGCGAGATAAAAACTCACCCCGGCGAGAGAAGAAAGCGGGATGAAAATACCGCTGATAAAGATGAGCGGAAACCTGATCAGGCTGGAAAGCATCATGATATTGGATGGCGTATCAGACGCCGGTGATGCAAGGAGTGTACCTAGCGAGGCGAATGCAAGGACGCCGAGGAGGGTCGCCACGCACCAGACCCAGGGAGCAGCCACCGACACGGGGAGAAAAATTACAGTACCTGCAATAATAATTACCGTGATGATAAATCCGAACAACGCTCCTGCCACAGTATCCCCAAGAAGGATTATTTCCAGTGTAACTGGATATGAGAGCAACCTTTCAAACGTGCGATCGCGCTTTTCCCAGGGAGTGATGAGCGGTCCAACGGATGAGGCGGAAAAGAAAAGGGTCATAGCCAGAAAACCGGGCAGGAACGTCTGCAGATCGATATTCCTCCCAAGATAAAATGCGAAGAAGAGGAAGAGGGGGAATAAGAGGCCGAATATGAACACGGGGGGCTTATTATAATATATTCTGATATTCTTCTCGGCAATAGCCCCGACTCCTGACAATAGGCCGGATATATTCATTCGTTGCCCCCGGTAAGATGCAAAAAGACCTCTTCGAGGCTTGGTCCAGATATCTGAAGAGAAGTGATCGTCAAGTCCTCCTGATCTGCGAGATATACGATCTCTTTCACAACGGCATCGGGATTTGATGTATAGAGGATAAATTTATCCCCACTTAGGCTTATCCGGCTTACGTGTTCGTTTTCCAGGAGTCTGGACGGCACATCATGGGAGAATGAGACCTGGACCGATTTTATAGTCTCGAACGTATGTTTCAGGATCTCCGGGCGTTCAACAGCAATGAGGGATCCCTTGTTAATAATGGCAACCCGCTGGCAGAGGGTGCTGGCTTCTTCAATATTATGGGTTGTTAGAAAGATGGTGGTTCCTTCTGCCCGGAGCTCTCGCATGATATCGATAATAAGGCGACGACTCTGGACATCCAGGCCCTCCGTGGGCTCGTCAAGAAAAAGTACCTTTGGCCTGTGAAGGATGGCACAACCGATGCTGACGCGTTGTTTCATGCCCTTGGAGAACACCCGGACCGGCCGTTTCTGGTGATCAGAAAGGCCCAATCGCGGTATGAGCTCTCTAATTCTCTCATCTCTCTCCCTGGTACCCATCCTGTAGAATTTCGCGACCAGGTTGAGATTCTGGACAGGAGTCAGATCACCATAGACGGTGCTATGTTCAGGTATCACCCCCATCAGCATCTTGGCTGAAAGAGGGTGGGAAAATAGATCGATCCCCGCAATCTCGACGCTACCGGAATCGGGAGGAAGAATTCCTGTAAGAAGACGGATTGTCGTGGTCTTTCCCGCACCGTTGGGCCCGAGAAAACCAAAAAACTCACCTTCTTTTACGGCTATTGAGACATCTTTTACAGCAGTGAAACTGTTAAATCTCTTTATGAGGGAATCTCCCCGGATGGCAAGGGAAGTCATTAATCAGGAGTAAATTAGATAGAAGAGCTATACAATTCCTTTCTTTTAATGCGGATGCGCAGGTTGAGCATGATTACCCGGGGTTCTCTCCCCTGTATACCGGGAAAATCTCAGAAAAAAACGGGTTATTTCCCCATCAGGGGAATATCGCAGTCGGGGCATTTCATGCTCCTGCATGGAACGCCAAGCGTCTTTTCAATCTCCTTTCCACATTTCGGACAGACACATGTCGTTGGCGGGTTTCCCCTTCTCTGCCGGCCCATCCCCCTGCCAGCTCCATCAGGCATTTCCTTTCACCTCATATGTTAGTGATGCGCACCTCTCTCAAATAAGTATCGGAAAAGGCAAATTCAAGCAAATATTTGTCAAATTTGGAAGAATCGAGGCAATATGTTTTTTATCAGCAATATTGAATAATATGTTGAAGGTTTGAAGCAGCGAACTCTGTTATGCTGTCCTACGAAAGGAGATACTATCCTGCATAAATGATTGAGCAGATTCAAAAGCTTTTAAAGAATGATCCGTGATTCCTTTCGTTATATAAGCATACAGCATGAAAATGCCGGAAGCATGAGTGTAATTAATTTCGAAAATCCTGGGTTTTTTACCTTGTAAAAGAGACCTGTTTTAATGTGGTTCTGAAGGTCAAAAATCATATATTAGAGACATGCATGGGTAGCAAAAGGCAGCTGCACGGGATTCCTGCCGGGATGCGATGAAGATGGCTGCACTCCGTTTCAAATCTTCCAAATTGTTAAGTCACTATGACTATAAGTAAACTATTTATATCATTATGTAAAACATACTATACGTCGGGAACCCCGACAGAATAGAACCCCCCCAGGGTGATATAGATGAAAAATATTGGAAAAATTGTGGCAATGTCAGCCATACTGGGATTCCTGGTCCTTATGGTATTCCCGGTTAACGCCCTCCCGGACCGATCCGCACAAATGGGCGGAGAGGCGGGAGAGATGCTGTCCGGCCACCTTGACCGGCTCGAAGAGCATGGCTATGACATGAGTGCGGTGCGGGCAGCGATCGAGAGCGGAGACTACGAGACCGCCCGGACGCTGATGCAGCAGTTCATGGAAGAGAACGGAGACGAGCTGCCGGTACCGCCGGCAGGAGATCGTTCCGGGAACGGCGAACGTATGTCCGGCCACCTTGACCGGCTCGAAGAGCATGGCTATGACATGAGTGCGGTGCGGGCAGCGATCGAGAGCGGAGACTACGAGACCGCCCGGATGCTGATGCAGCAGTTCATGGAAGAGAACGGAGACGAGCTGTCGGTACCGCCGGCAGGAGATCGTGCCGGGAACGGCGAACGTATGTCCGGCCACCTTGACCGGCTCGAAGAGCATGGCTATGATATGAGTGCGGTGCGGGCAGCGATCGAGAGCGGAGACTACGAGACCGCCCGGACGCTGATGCAGCAGTTCATGGAAGAGAACGGAGACGAGCTGCCGGTACCGCCGGCAGGAGATCGTTCCGGGAACGGCGAACGTATGAGGCCCGGAATGGCGTCGTCTTAGAGCCATGATTGCCACCTTGATACGAATAGGATAAACAAAGGACGAAATAATGGTGTTCTCATCATTTGAACAAAAGACGGATGAGGGGAGGCGAACCCACAGATTCTCCTCCTCCAGTTACCAACAAGCCTTTTCAAAAAGAGGATGGAGATTTGGTTCGGATGCACACAAAACCCCCCCCTGTATTCCTCCTTATCCTCCCCTCATCCCCTTAAAATCGATTTTATTTGGAATCTAATTTCAATTAATTGAATTCTATAGCAGGAAAAGATCATGTCTTCACATGCGATCAAGCTTCAACGTATTGCGGTATTACTTCTCATTGCAATGGCATGCATGCTGGCTCCGGCCCTTGCAGAAAGCAGTAGTGTTGCGGCCGCAGCAAATGTAGCGGTAACTGAAATCGGGATAGTTCCCGAAGTCTTCATGCAGGACGATACGGGAACAGTCAAGATCGGTATAAAAAACAGCGGGAGCGATTCGGTCTCGATAAGCAGGGCAGAGATATTGTCCGAAGATCTCGAGGTGATCAATTACCAGACATATGATTCGGTTGGATCACTGGGACCGGGCAATTCCATGGAATTCACCTTCCAGATCCGGGCAGATGCAAAGGACGGCATGTATTTTCCCATGTTCTACCTGGACTTCACGGATGCCGGGAGCCTGCGGTACCCAATCCCCATCAAGGTGGATGATACCCCTATCATAGTGACCATTATTGATGCCCCGGATTCATTCTCCCCTGATTCGAAAGACGAGATCACCTTATCCGTCAGCAACCCGAGAGAGAGTGTAATAAACAGCGTCACGGTAACCCCGGGCGGAGAAGGGATCACAACCACGCAGAGCGGCATATTTATCGGAAAATTGGAGCCCGATCAGGAAAAGGCCGTTACATTCGAGGTAACTGCAGAGAAACCAACCACGCTCTCGTTCGATGTCTCGTACCGGAACGGGGCAAACCAGCATCATAGCATGTTGACCCTGCCGGTGAAGATCGGCGACCGAAAAGTGGCCGCCGAGCTGGTGGTAAATAATGTCGAGGTCATGCAGTCCGGATCCAGCATCACAATCGGCGGGGATGTCACAAATGCAGGCCTTGAGGATGCCAAATCGGTTATGGTTACGGTCGGGAGTCCTGCAGAGCCCCAGGATCCAAATCCTGTCTATGTAATCGGGGCCCTTGAACCGGACGACTTCTCCAGCTTTGAGGTTACCTGCACAATCCATGGCACATCATCCAGTATCCCGCTTATCATAGAGTACAGGGACGAGGATGGGACAATTTTCGAGGAAACGTTTGAGATCTCTTCCAGGTCGACAGTTCAGGCACAGGAGGGTTCCGGAATTCAGAGCGGGCCTCCGTCCGGAAACATGCCCGGTGGGATGATGGGATTTGGCAGCGGACTGCGTAACATCCCTGTTCTGGAGATTGCAGTCATTGTCATTGTGGCAATCGGGGCCCTTGTTGCCTGGAGAAAGGGTGTGCTGACAGGAATTTACAGCCGAATACGGAACCGTGGCAAGAGATAAAGGGAGGATGAACGATCCATGTGCAGCAGCACGGTTGTAGAACTGGAGGATGTTACCAAAGTGTACCCTCTCCGCTCCGGGGACGTGGTGGCACTCAACGGTGTCTCCCTCTCGATCGATCAGGGCGAGTTTGTGGCAATCATGGGCCCTTCAGGGTCCGGGAAATCCACACTCCTCAACCAGGTCGGAAGTCTTGACGTACCAACCTCCGGCAATCTGTATATAGCCGGTAAAAATATCGGGAAGATGGATGACCGCGACCTGACCCGGATGCGACTGAACACAATCGGCTACATATTTCAGAAATTCAACCTCATCCCCCTGCTGACCGCATTCGAAAACGTGGAATATCCCTATATCCTGAAGAATCGGAAGAGAGATGAGAGCGGGCGGGTCTGGAATATACTTGAAGTGATGGGTATCGACTCAGACCTTGCCCTGCATCGCCCCTCCGAACTTTCAGGGGGCCAGCAGCAGCGGGTTGCGATCGCACGGGCTCTGATCAATGATCCGAAGATCCTCCTTTGTGATGAACCCACCGGTAACCTGGATTCTAAGACAGGACGTCACATTATGGAGATCCTGGCCCGTTTGAACGGGGAGGGAATGACGGTAATCATGGTCACCCATGACCCCGCAATTGCCGCATATGCCCGCCGGACAATTAACCTGGTTGATGGGAAGGTGAATTGATCATGAGAGACATCATCTTTGCCCTCTCGGTCAGGAGTATACGCCTTCACTTTCTCCGGTCCGTCCTTGCAGCTCTCGGGATTGTGATAGGCGTCGTCGCCATAGCCTCGATGGGAATGATGGGGGCGAACATGACGCTTTCGGTCACAGAAGAACTCTCGGCAATGGGAAATATCCTGGTCGTGAGGGCTTCGGGCGAGATGCATGGCGGAGGCGTGCCGGGTATGGGCGGATTGGGAGGAGGTGGAGACGACGAGGATCTCATCACTGATGACCAGTTCAAGGATATCCAGCGTATAGCAGGTAAATACGGAACTGTCTATGCTGTATACTCAGAATCGGATACGATCGAATATGGTGACAGTGAAAGGAGAACGACAGTATACGGTCTTGATCCCGATCTGATTCCTTCGATTGTAACCCTCTCGGACGGTTCCTACCCGAAAAGCACCAGCTCGGTCATCATAGGACCAACCCTCGCTGAACGCCTTGACCTTAAAATAGGCAGCAAGATTGACATCGGCGATCCGGATGAAGGTCCGACGACTACTGTCCGTGTAGTCGGGATCATCGAAGAGAGGGGAATGTCGATGGACCTGAATACCGACTCGGCCATCATCGGGAATGAGAAGCTCTTCATTGGAATGTACGGCGGGGAAGGGGAGTATGAACAGGTCAACATTGCCCTTGATGATATCAACGATGCTGAAACCGTGAAAACAGATATTGAAGACCAGTTGAACAGAAAGGAGGAAGAGGTATCAGTCCTGGATAGCAGCCGGATGCTTGAAAGCATCACGTCGACACTGGGAACCCTGACCAGTTTTGTGATGGCGATAGCAGGGATCTCGCTGATTGTTGCGGCGGTCTCGATATTCAACGTGATGATGATGTCTGTGACCGAACGCATCAGGGAGATTGGGATTCTCCGAAGCATAGGGACACAGAAACTGGAGGTCAGGAAGATGTTCATCTATGAAGCGGCCATCCTTGGGCTTATAGGGGCCGTTATCGGAGCCATATTCAGTGTCGCCATTGGTTACATTGTGGTACTCGCCATGGTAGGCACGACAGAGTACTTCTTCTCTCCAGGTAGCCTTGTCTATGTCCCCTTTGCCATGCTGGTCGGTGTCATCATCTGCTTGGTATCGGGAGTGTATCCTGCGTGGAGGGCCTCCAATCTCGACCCGATCGATGCATTGAGAGCAGAATAACAATTTTTTGTCCAGTTTTTTTTAATCGAACGGACATCGAAAAGATGATACTATCGTTAAATGCTGAAAAAACCGGTTTGCTTTGACTATCCCTATATAATCCATACGGTTGCGATAAAATATCCCCCAAAAATAACCAGAAAGATTCCGCAAAGCCCTAAAATAACCCTGTATTCCCGCTCTCCAAGGAATAACCTCCCTTTGTGGACGCTGACTGATATAAGTGTCAGCCATCCAAGGTCTGCCCCCCAGTGACCCAGTATAAATGCCAGTGCGGCAATGATTCCTCCGGCAAGCGCACCTAAAAGCAGTGCACTTCCCACCGTGAACCACCAAAGCCAGAAATATGGATTTGAAATACTCGTGATTATACCGGCAATCAATGGATCTTTTGGAGAAACACCGCTATGAGAGAGATCTATTCGGGCATGCCTGCTTTCAAATATCGTAAAAATACCGAATAAGATAAGTGCGATTCCACCTGTACCTGCAATGAGCAAGCTGAAATCTTCAAACACGATTGCAAGGCCGGCTACAATAAGCACAACCATTACAATCTCGACCAGAATATGGCCAAGGGTCACGCGTGGGCCCATGGTCCATCCTCCTTTGAGCGATGAGTTGATGGTCGCCACCAGTGTCGGCCCGGGTGCAAGTGCCCCGGTAAGTCCGATAATAAATCCAAGCAGGAGCATTTCGAGCGGGGATGCAGGTATCATGTCACATTACGCAGTGTAACTTGGCCCCTGATAACAGGCTGGCCTTTCATGGTAGTGATATAGTCTCGATTTCAGCCGATTTAGGGCTTTTGCAAGAGGTAACAGATGAGATGCGGATCCATGGGCCATTCAGTTCTTCCCTGGTTCCCATTGCATCTATAGCATGTTAAAGTCCTGATAGCGATTTTAATCTTTACGGGCACCGATACGTATCCATACCAACGAAGGGTATGTGAATAAGGAGCGTATTCATATGGCAGGGCGGTATGAAAATGTCGATGGAGTTCCCGACAAGTGCGTGCAATGCGGCCTTTGCTGCAAGATCTACGGCGACCGAATCTCTCCAACCGCAATGGACCTCTTCACATGGATGATAAACGGAAAGACGGAGGTTCTCCGGTATTTTACAGGACTTCTCGGTGATGGCAGGCTTATCAACTGTGCTTCTCTTGAACCTTCTGATCTTGGAGACATTATCAACATTGAGATGCGGAATCCGGATTCGGGAGAATATCTAACGGTCTGCCCGTTCCTGAGGAGAGTGGATGAGACGAAGTATATCTGTTCCATCCACGATATAAAACCGGAGATGTGCTGCAATTTTACACCCTGGATTCGGCGACAGACCGATTTTAGCCTCTGCAAGGCATTGAAAAATGAATTGAAGATTGGTTAATCGGATCCTCTGGGGTATTTTCCAGGCCCCAATTCCGCAAGTCTCGTGACAGACCTAAAAAGTACAGGAACTATCCTCAGACATGCGGTATACTGGTATGATCCGAGATCTCCGAGTTTGTCGTGCAGAGATCGGAGATACTCATTGCATGCACGTCAGAATTGCCTGTGAGACGGCTAAACTCGTGCAGCTCCCTGGTGCATACCTGCAGGAAAAGCTCGAGTTTCCGTGCTGAAATATCAATCTCCAGCCTCTTTCGCAGTTCCGGATTCTGTGTGGTGATCCCGACAGGACATTTTCCCGTGCTGCATCGCCTGTACTGCTGGCATCCGCAGGCTATCAGCGCCGCAGTCCCGATTGCCACTGCATCAGCACCCATGGCAAGAGCCTTTGAAAAATCCGGGGAGATCCGGAGACCTCCCGTAATCACCAGTGAAATCTCCCTTCCGGCATTCCGGTCAAGGAATTTCCTGGCCCTGTGAAGGGCAAAAATGGTCGGTACGGATGTCGAGTCCTTGATATATTTGGGTGCGGCTGCAGATGACCCGGGACGGCCGTCGATGGTGATGAAGTCTGGTTCAGCAAAGACTATTGCCTCAAGATCCCCCTCTATATTACCGGCGGCGGTCTTGACTCCAACAGGCTTTCCGCCTGTTTTTTCCCGTAGCCACGATACCTTCACCCTAAGCTCCTCTCCTGATCGAATATCTTCAAAATGAGCCGGGCTCAGGATATCGGTTCCCTGGGGATAACCCCGGATTCGGGCTATCTCATCAGTGACTTTCTCTGCCGGCAGATGAGCCCCAAGTCCTGGAACTGCTGACTGGCCGAGTTTTATCTCGACGGCATCGGCTGATGCAAGATTTTCATCTGTGATGCTGTATCGGTTGGGCACATACTCCAGTATATACCTGTAGGCCTCTCTGCGGGCATCCTCGAGTATTCCTCCTTCCCCCGAACAAAATGCGGTTTTCATCGCAGCACTGCCCCTGGCCAGGGCAATCTTGGCCTCCCGGGAGAGTGCTCCAAAGGACATATGCGTGATGTAGACTGGTATCCCGATGACGAGGGGATGCCTTGCACCCGGCCCGATTACCGTCCTGGTATTGACTTCCACGTCCTTGTTCAGGGGGATCCTGGCAATCTGAGCGGCCTTTATGAGGATGTCATCCCATGATACGACTGCTTTTTGGGTTCTCATCGGCTCGATTAGGGACTCCCCGGTGGAGGCCATGAGATGGATATCCTGCATGTAGATCTCCATATCATCCTTCTCTCTCCTCCATTCTCCAAGATAGGAGTCAGATTTCGTTTTTTCTGGATGAACGAGGTTCACATCGGCTTCGGCACCGCATACCGGGCAGGTCATCTTCCCATGAACGATCTCTCCCTCGTGATCAGCTTTTAGGATGGGCTTCAGATGAGACTTATCAGAGAAACACACCGGACAATGCCAGTCATCAGGAAAATCTTCAATCTCCGTTCCGGGTTTGATCCCTGTGAGCGAATTCCCGTGTTTGGGCTCATATTCAAAAACATTGCACACATTGCACCGGTACCTGACCATATTCCCTCTCACACTCCCTGCATCCCAAAGCGGGAAAGCCTGGCAGACATTTCTTTCGTGCAACTCCCGGACAGGCTGTTCCCATGCATTTTCCTATAGAATCCCTCCTCTAATAAGGTTCCTTGCATTTTGAATGGAATGATCCATATGTGGTCGAAGAATCCTGAATCTACATCTCTTTTAATCTGCGGTCTCTTTGGAGGGGTTCAACCGTTCTGATGAGCACCCTGTCCACACGCTGCCCGTCCATATCCATCACCTCGAAGCGGAATCCATGCCATTCAAATACGTCGCCTGTTTCGGGAATCTTGCCAAGAATCATCATCACAAACCCCGATAGTGTATGGAAATATCCCTTCTCTTCTCCAGGTATCTCTTTTATGCCGAGTAGATTCCTGACTTCATCAATCGGATAGAGCCCGTCAATTAGCATGGATCCATCTTCCCGCTTTACCACCGGGTTGTCACGCATGGGATTTAATGATGACAAGTCGCCTACAATGGCTTCAAATACGTCGTGAAGCGTAGCAATGCCTGATACGGCACCATACTCGTCGATGACTATTGCCATTGGGCTTCCGCTCTTCCGTAACAGTTCAAGCATTCTGAATACAGGAAAATTTTCAGGGATAACTGGGGCATCCCTGACGATCTCCTCAAGATCGGGTATAGAACCATCAGCAAACCAGGATTTCCACACATCACGGGCACGCACGATTCCCACAATGGAATCAAGTTGATCCTGGTAGACAGGAAACCTGGAATGCTGGCTTTCCTGTATCTTTTCAGCGTTTTCTTCGCCACTCTTGGTGATATCGAGGGCGATGATCTCCGGCCGGGGTGTCATCAGTGAAAAGACCTTGCGGTCCCCCAACCGGAAGATGCGTTCCACCATCTGCTGCTCCGTCGCCTGTACAACTCCTGCCCTCGCGCCTTCCTCGATAAGGAGCCGAATTTCATCTTCCGTTACTCTGAATACCGTTTTGGTGTCTGATCCCGAAAGGCGGAGCAGTATTCCGGTTGAAGCGCTCATCAGGTAAACAAGCGGGGTAAAAACACGCGATATGCCCAGGATTATACCTGCAGATCGACAGGCAAGATACTCGGGATTTTGCATGCCAATCCTCTTTGGAAGGAGTTCTCCAAAGAGGAGCGTGAGATATGTGATGATGATGACAATCAGGCCGATGCTAATATACTCGGCATATTGTGAGAGTCGTGGGATCTCTGAAAGGTATGGTACGAGATATTTCGAGAATGTTGCACCACTATATGCCCCTGCACCGATTCCAATCAATGTTATTGCGATCTGTATTGTTGAGAGGAAGGTGTTCGGTTCCTTTAAAAGGCTGAGCGCGGTATCCGCGCCACGGAATCCCTGTTCTGAGAGGTAAGTGAGACGAAATGTCCGTGATGAGACGAGTGCGAACTCGGCCATCGAAAAAAACCCGTTAAGACCGATTAGAAGAAACAGTCCCAGCAGTTCGAACACGATCATATTTGAAGGCATTATGCAGATATCCTGTGGGAATCCCACATTCCCGTACTGGTCTATTTGAGTATCGTTCCTTTTAATATATCGTCAATTTTTACCGTATCACTTTATTCATTCATTACAGAGGATTTTTATGGCTCGTTGGGGGATATAAGGATAATGGTTGCGAACAGGTTCGGGAGGTATCGTCTTGCACTCCTTGTCATTGTCCTCATGGGCATGGTGAGCCTTTTTGGAGACATTGTCTATGAAGGTGCCAGGAGCGTTACAGGCCCGTATCTGCTGGTCATGGGAGCGAGCGCATTCACCGTATCAGTCGTCGCCGGGCTCGGGGAGTTCCTCGGGTATGGTGTAAGATTTTTCTCCGGATATCTTGCTGACAGAACAGGGAGTTACTGGATATTTACCATAGCCGGTTATCTGATGATCGGGGCGATACCGCTCCTTGTATTCGCCGGCAGCTGGGAGGTTGCTGCTTTTTTACTTATTGTCGAACGAATTGGGAAAGGAATCCGTTCTCCTTCCAGGGATGCGATACTATCCCACGCTGCGAAAGAGGTTGGGAGAGGGTTTGGTTTCGGGCTCCACGAGGCAATGGACCAGATCGGGGCGATCATTGGACCGCTTCTCTTTTTTTCAGCCCTTCTCCTGTATGGAGAGTACCAGCCAGGATTTGCCATTATGGCTGTTCCCTTCCTTCTACTCGTGGTTGCGCTGGTTATTGCCTGGGTAAAAATCCCTGACCCGCAGCAGCTTGAAGAGCATGATGATGATGTACAGCAGCCGGATGTATTTCCCAGGATAATGGTGCCATATTCACTCTTCACAGCCTTTATCATGGCCGGGTTTTTGGTATTCCCGCTGATGGCGTTTCATTTCAAACAGCTCTCCATCGTCCCGGATGCCCAGATTCCGTTTTTTTACGCGATTGCCATGGGAGTCGATGCAGTGGTCGCCTTAATCATCGGAAAGGCATATGACAGGAAGGGAATTTCTGTCCTGTTTATACTCCCGGTTCTTGGTATATCAGTTCCGGTTTTGGCCTTTTCATCAGGATACATGACGGCCCTTTTGGGGACAGTTCTTTGGGGTGCGGCGATGGGAGTCCAGGAGACGGTTCTTCGGGCGGCAGTTGCCGATTACACGCACATCAGGAGGCGCGGCACTGCATATGGTATCCTTAACACAGTGTACGGTGCTGCATGGTTTGCCGGAAGCGTGGTCATGGGAGTGTTCTACGAATTTGACATCAATCTACTGGTAGGATTCTCGGTCCTCATGCAGGTCGGAGGGTTTGCCATGTTCTACCGGTTATTGAAGCAAATGAAATGAGACTGCATGCAGTTTCGGTGTACGGAAGATCACCAGAGTTCCCACGGATCCAGCACGGATTGCAAGCCCGGGAACGGCAGGTAAAGTAGCGATGGAAAAATAGGATCTTTAGTTATTCGGCTCTGTAAAGAGCAGTTCTCTTGCGCATATCACAATGGTGAGGACGATCGATGCCAGGGTAAAGATTACCACAACTGCTGTGATGAGATCCAGGTTCTCCCGGATGATCTCCAAATGGCCTGCCAGGTATCCGAATAGTGCCAGCAGTCCTGTCCATGCAAGAGCCCCGATCAGGTTATAGAACGTGAATTTACGGTAATTCATTGACCCTGTTCCCGCAAGAAAAGGGGCAAATTTTCTCACCATCGGAATAAAGCGGGCAATCACGATTGCCGCCGGCCCGTAACTGTCAAAAAATTTTGTGGTTCTCTCAACCTTATCCTCTGTAAATATATGGCTGAAACGTCTCCGGAAGACCTTCACACCCATGTATTTTCCGATCCCATAACTTAGAGCATACCCGATAAATGCCGCCCATGCAGAGACTGCTATCAGCCATCCGATGTCAAGCCCGCCTTCGGCAGCCAGGATTCCTCCCAGAAAAAGAAGCGAATTTCCTGTGATCGGAGCGATTACTATTCCCGTCTCCACCAGGATGATCAGGAAGATGACAAGGTATATCAATGCCCCGTACTCCGCTGCCAGTCCAGGAAGGCTCTCTTCTATATCCAACACAAGTCCGGACAGTATGGAAAGCATGGCTGCCTGATGATTTGGATTGAAATGACTTTAAATAGACGATGGATTTCATATCATTGAAATTTTCGCTCCCTTGACGTCGTATACAAAAAAAGAGTGACCCGGATAGGAACGGACAGGGGAATGTTCATAAATAGCTGTAGGGATCCACAATTTGTATGATGAGGCGGATCTCTGTTACGGTAACCGGCCGTGTACAGGGTGTCGGGTACCGGTATTATGTCATGGATTGTGCGGTTGATCGTGGCATCCCTGGCTATGTGAGGAATAACCCGGACGGGACGGTAAGTGTAGTTGCGGAGGGAGAAGAATCGTTGCTGCGGAACCTAATCGAGGCCCTGCGTGCAGCCGGTGACAATTACATCAGAGTGGATGATATCACTGTGACCTGGGAGACGGCCCGGCAGGAATTCAATGGTTTTGTCATCAGGCGGTGAAAAAACCGGTACCGTCTAGGAAGCAGAATGTTGGACCCTCTTTTGGCCTTTGTATTAACAATAGCCTTTATTACTATTTTCAGCCTTAAATTCAGGATAATCCCTTTTTTCACACTCATAGGGGGCGCTCTGGTATTCGGTATCCTGACAGGAATGGGTCCAGACGCAATGATCCTGGCTATCATTGACGGCCTGGGCAGGATGTTTGGGATATTTGGCATAATAATTCTCTCCGGGTCCGTAATTGCCCGGCTTCTGGTAAAACAGGATTTAATCGAGGTAATCGTTAATGATATGCGAAGATGTACAAGAAATCCGTCTCTTCTTGCCGGTGCAAGCGGCTATATGCTGGCTGTTCCGGTATCATGCTGTATCACCGCCTTTTTGATGCTGGCTCCATTTGCATCTCATTTCTCGAAGAACGATGACCCCCGGAAGGATCTGATCTATATAACCGCTCTTGGGACACTCACTTCGTTTGCTTTACTCTACCCGACTCCCGTGACTATTCCGCTCTTCTCCTTATTCTCTTCCAAAATATCACCTGTATGGTACGACGGACTAGCCATTCCCGTCTCACTCATTATCCTTGCCGGGTTAATCCTCACATTCACCTCTCTTCGGGGAGGTAACGGATCAGATGTCCGTTCAGGTGAACCATGGGAGAAGGAACCTCCCGAAGTACATGTGAGGGCATGGATGCCGTTCATTGCAATCCTGATTTCAATACCCGCAGGAATTCTCATCGGTCTTTCAAGTGCGGCGCTAATCCAGTTCATAATGCTTGCAGGAGCGGTGTGTGCGATATTTTTTGCAGCACCAGCGATCCGGATCGAAGGGATGACGGAGGGAGTGAAACATGGAGGAGTGATAATCTTCGACATATGCGGGGCAGGTGCCCTTGGATACGTGATCGTCCAGGGAGGATTTGCGGCAGGCCTTCTGTCCGGTATTGAGGGCCTGATACCGATTCTGTGTGTTCCGTTCGTTATTGCAGCGCTCATACAGACTGCACAGGGATCACGGGTGGTGACTGCGGTTATAACCGGAGAAATAATCGCCGGTACCGGTTCTGTTGCTGTTATCCATCCGGTGCTCCTCATTCTCATGATCGGGGCCGGCACCTGTGTAATATCATATGTAACAGATCCCTTTTTCTGGTTGATTCAACGCACCACAGGTGATGAGATAGGTGTTGTGGTCAAAAAGTATACATTTCCCCTTGCAATGGCGGGACTGGCGGTATTTATTATAGCCGCCGGCCTGCAGATAGCGTTATTCTAAAAATTCCCTGCTTCACTTCGTGACACGTGTGAAAATATTCATGAAAATGGCGCAGCCATTTTTCAGATTGAGAAGATATGATTCAGGGGTCCGACCTGATGAAATCACCGGGCGGTCGTCTGGGGGTATGGGGAACACTGTCTGCATACCCTATACGGAAGAGCATCTGGAGCGTGTGGCCACTGGAAATTCCAATATATTCCCGTAATTGATCCTTGAGATCTGCCATTTCCTCGTTGTCGGAAAGAATCTGGCTGAATGGCTGAATTGCGAGGTCCATCTCTGCGGCTTTTAAGCAAACCCGCTCATAACATCTTCCTGAATGTACCTGGTCTATACGGGTATCTCCTTTTGTCGAGATCCATCCATATGCTGCGGCCGATAGTGCTTGTTTCCTGGCGAGCTTCACCGCTTCACGGCCAAACGAGGAACCGGGAGATTCGGCTTTTTCACGGGAAAGCAGGAACTGCTCAGCCAGTCTCCGGGAGATACCGGTTATACCTGACTGGGCAATACCAAAACCGTCCCGGAATTCTTCTTTCTCTTCATCGTTAAACCTGAAATAACGAAGCGTTTCTGCGATCCTGTCCTGTTGGGAGACTTCAATCTCGATTGCCTTTATGATATAGCCGGCAAGCATTTCGCAGACTGCATCATCCGTTACAAAACCTGTCGGGATGAAATTGCTATCGCTGGCTTCGGAGAGATCTGAGATCTGCTCCTGCGAAAGCGGCCTGTCCCGAAAGGGCCTCCTGTTTGTTTCCCGATCAAGGATTTGTGCAAAAAGAGCATCTCTCTCAACCGTGGTATCTTCGATAAGTTCTATAGTTGCCAGTGGTCTTTCGAGCTCAAGCGAGCTTCCGGGCCAGCCTCCAGGAAACAGTTCTATATCGGTCCGATAACCGAAATGTCGGGATGCAAGATCAAGGTTCTCGATGAATGCTCCGTGGGATACACATATCTGGCGCAGATGTGGGTCGCATGCAGGGAGCAGGCGTGCCCGATCGATTAAGAGTTGTATCTGGAACGGCCCGTCAAATTCAACAATCCATGGCTGGGTGTTGTGGGGACTCGGAGCCAGTACTGCATAAGAGAGCACAATTCGCCGGATGTCATTCTCTGAAGGATCATGGCCTTCCCATCCATGCTTTTCCAGTTTCATTGGTCTATCCATTCAATATTGAGAGTGTTATTTGATAATACAAACACCTTCGAACCCATCTTATCCAAAGTGCCAATGCAGTTATCAGATATCACGTCAAAACTGACGGAAAGGTGGTGATATTATCGAAAAAAAAGGCCGGACAGATGACGACCTGAAAACGCTGCTCCGGCGTATCGATGGGAAGGGATATAAAGCTTACAGGGATCTTGTAGGTGAATACAGATTTGAAGACTATCTCTTCTGCATCGATCGTGTCCAGGCGGATCCCTTTGCACCTCCCAGCAGGGTGAGGGTTGTTATTCCATTGGGAGAGACGCACATTCCAAAGGAAGCGCTATCCACATCCCCCAGGGAGATAGCCCTCAGGGATTATCTTATACGGTCCTTCCAGCAGTCTCTCCGCGAAACCGGAAGTTCCGGGCGTGGCACCGGGCGAAGCGGTCTGATAGCTATCGATTCACCTGGACAGGAGATACTTGCCCGAACGGCTATTGTTATCCTGAACCAGGCAGTCGAAGCAAGATTTGCAATCGGCCTCCCAGCCATGGGAAGAAGGATTGCAGGCCAATCTGCACGTGAAATGATATTCGAAGTCATTCCTGAGGTAGTGAAGAGATCCCTTTTTTATAACAATCTCGATCCCGACAGGCTCTATGCCCACCTCAGGATATGCGAGAACGCAGATTTTTTAAGGCAGTCCCTCCCGGAGAAGGGGCTCGTGGCCTTCGTCGCTGATGGAGCAATCCTGCCCCGGGCGAGTGGGGTTGATGAACGGCCAATGACCGGCAGGTGCGTCGTGCCATTTGAATCCCCACCATCACTCAGGGTCTCTTTCCCGCTACCTGATGGAGGCGAAGTGACCGGTATGGGAATAAAAAGGGGGATCACCCTCGTTGTCGGAGGTGGGTTCCACGGTAAATCAACCCTTCTGCATGCCCTGGAACGTGGAATATACAACCACATCCCGGGTGATGGCCGGGAATACGTCGTCTCCAGTCCGGCAGCAATGAAGATCAGGGCAGAGGATGGTCGTAGGGTCGAAAAAGTCGATATATCGCCATTCATATCAAACCTGCCGTTCGGCAGGGATACCAGGTCTTTCTGCACCGATGACGCAAGTGGCAGTACCTCGCAGGCGGCTAATATCATGGAATCGCTGGAGATAGGGGCAGATGTCCTCATGATCGATGAGGATACCTCTGCAACCAATTTCATGATACGTGATCACAGGATGCAGGAACTGGTAACAAAAGAAAAAGAGCCCATAACTCCTTTCATCGATCGGGCCGAACAGATCTTCACCGAACTCGGCGTCTCAACAATCCTGGTGATTGGAGGATCAGGAGACTATTTTGATATAGCCGGAACCGTCATCTGCATGGAAGAATACCGCCCCCGGGACTGCACAAAAGAGGCACTGGAGATTGCCGCTAAGTACAGTGCGGAGAGAGTTGCCGAAGGTGAGAAGCAGTTTGGTATGTTCCGCCGGAGAATACCCCTTGCTGAAAGCATCAACCCGAAAAGAGGCAGACGTGAGGTGAAAATCTCTGGGAAAGGTATCCATTCCATCGCCTTTGGTGTCTACACCATCGATCTTTCGGCAATTGAGCAGCTGGTGGATACGAGCCAGACGGTCGCAATCGGCGATGCCATTCACTTTGCACGCAGGTACATGGACGGGAAAAAGACTTTCTCCGACGTTGCCTCCAGCATTTTTATCGAAATTTCTAAGGGTGGGCTGGACGTCCTTGGAAGACGGGGGACGCGGGATTATGCGGCATTTCGTCCAGTGGATCTCGCAGCTGCAATAAACCGGTTGAGATCACTTGAAGTTCTTCAGCAGGACGAGGAGAAACGGGGGCCTTGAACAATTGATATGACAATAATTCGCCCCAAACTCTCTTCATTTTTTTAAAGATAGAGCCTTCCGGAAATTGATATCACAAAAAATGCCTGCAGGGAGATTCTCCATGCAGGCTCTTGCGACAGATTCAGAGCTGCGGGCTGCTTTCTCTCCCGATTATCCTGGCTATATCTGACATCTCCCGTGCGAGGAGCCTGATGAGATCATCAAGGGTGATAAGTCCTACCAGGCGCCCCGCGGCATCGATGACCGGCATTCTCCTGACACCGGCAGTCCTCATCTCTTGTATAGCCTCGAAAATACCGGTATCCTTCTTGATAACTTTTACTTCCCGGGTCATGATGGAACTGATCAGGTCCGTACCAGGGATATCGCAGAGAAGCGGGCCTCTCAGTGCCATATCACGGTCTGTTACGATTCCAACGGGTTTATGATGGTCAGTGACAACGACGCATCCGATATTTTTCTCTCTCATCAACTCGGCGACAAACCGTATTTGTGCATCAGGTTTTACACTAAGGACATTCTTCTGGCAGCAACTGTAAACTGACATCTGTATTCTCCGATGACCGGTATACAATGTCAGGGAGATATAAATAGGTATTGGCTGGCTTCTTTCAGACTATCAGTCGTCTCTTCATAAGGTGTATTGATAAAAAGAAGAAAAGAACGGTTATTCCGGCTATCCAGACGATACTGTAGAGTAGATAGGGTGAATATTCGGAGAGTGTGAGGGACCGGGTGACTGTGACGACCTGCGTGAGAGGAAGGAATCCCCGGGCGATGATCTGGAGTGCTCCCGGGAGGACATCGAGGGGAAAGAATGTTCCTGAAAAGAGAAACATCGGAGTGATAAAGAGAAAGGTTGGGTAGTTGAGGGCATCGATACCCGGCGTAAGTGCGGTGAAACACATCGCGATACCGGCAAAAAGGAGCCCTGCTAAGAAAGAAAATGGCAGGATAAAGAGTGAGAGTGGGAGATCGACGACGCCGAAGGCTATCAGTACTGCAAGCATCACGGACGAGTAGATGAAACTGCGGGTGGCCCCCCATAGAAGTTCGCCGGCTATCACCTCATCAAGCGCCAGCGGTGTGGCAATCATGGCATCAAAGGTCTTCTGGTAATACATCCTTACAAAGGAGGAATAGGTGCATTCGAAGAATGCTGAATTCATTATTGATATTGCTATCAGGGCGGGGGCAATAAACTCCACATATGGTACCCCGTCGATCTCTCCGACAAACATCCCGAGCCCGAAACCAATGGCCAGGAGGTACAGGACCGGCTCGATAAATGGTGGCAGAAAATTCACCTGGTAGGTCTTGAAGAAGACATCCCAGTTTCGGCGCCATACCTTCCATGCTGAACGTGTTATATTGGGAAAATATGCCCCTCTCGCCATCAGTCCCTCAGAACCCTCCCGGTCAGCTTGAGGAACACGTCCTCAAGCGATCCTCTCCGGGCAAACACACGGCCCGGATTGCAGGTATCAAAGAGTTTTTTTGCCACTTCGCGGGGATTATCCGTGAAAATCTGGACCATATCGCCGAATACTTCGTAGTGTATCCCCATATCCTCAACACATGCGATCACTTCGGGAGAATGCTCGGCTTCCACAATATCGGATCCTACATGCTCTGATACCAGGGCGGCAGGGGAACCTTCGACGAGTATCTTCCCGTTATCCATGATTACGAGCCGGTTGCAGAGACGCTCAGCTTCTTCAAGATAATGCGTGGTGAGAACAATCGTGTTTCCCTGCGCCTGTAATACTTTTAGTTTTTCCCAGATGAGGTGACGAGCCTGCGGGTCAAGACCAATCGTCGGCTCATCAAGCACTAAAAGATCTGGATTGTTGATGAGAGCCCGTGCAAGAACGAGCCGTCTCTTCATCCCCCCCGAGAGCCTGTCGATCAAAACATCCCTCTTCTCGTCCAGCTGGACAAATCTGAGCAACTCCTCGATACGCCTTATCGCTTCACGTCTCGGTATGTTAAAATATCGCGAATAGACCAGAAGGTTCTCAAAACAGGTAAATTCGGTATCCAGGTTGGTCTCCTGGGGGACGACGCCAAGTCGCTGTTTTATCGATCTCTGATATATCCCGGCTTCACTGCCAAATACCTCAAGGGATCCCCCTGACTTTGGTGAAACACACTGGATCATCTTCATCGTGGTGGTCTTGCCGGCACCGTTCGGACCTAAAAATCCGAATACTTCTCCTGGAAATACCGAAAAACTGACATGGTTTACTGCAATGAATGAACCAAACGTCTTCGAGAGATCCCGTGCATCAATTACAGGTGTCCTTGTGATCATGCCCTGTATGTGTGTGGATCTTTTCTCATCAACACATTTTCGTTCCGGTTCCCTTCCCCAAAGGAATCATAAGCCACGGTACTATTATCAGGGAGGGAAATCCTTGAGATCTTTCATGAGATGCCGGTCTTTTCTTCTATGCCTGATCATTATTGCCTCGACATCCCTCCTATTCCAGCCGGTATCCGGGGAACCCGTACTGAACGAATCGAGCGGCCAGTTGAGGATAGGAGATGCGCTGTATGCCGAAGGGAGATACGATGAGGCGCTGGTTGCATATGAGCAGGCGATTGAGCGCGATCCGGTCAATGCACCCGGCTGGGAAAGATTGGGCAATACATATTACATCACCGGTAATTATGAGCAGGCTAAAGCGGCATACGAAGAGGCAATAGGGATCGATTCTGCAAATCCCAATGCCTGGCTCGGCCTCGGAAACGCACAGTTCGCCCGGAATAACTACACAGACGCCATATACGCCTATGACCAGGTGACGGAACTTAACCCAGCTTCTGCTGATGCGTTTTATAATAAGGGCCTGGTATACCAGGAAATGGGAGACGAAAAGAGGGCATACGCGGCATTTGATTGCGTCACTTCTCTTGAACCGCAAAATGCTTATGCATGGAGCCGGAGGGGAGTTGCGTTATACAATATGGGGCAATACAATGAGGCAGAGGAGTCGTTCGGGCGGGCACTCGCCATTCGAAGCGATCTTGGTGAAGCGATAAATTACAGTGAACGCACAAAAAAACGTCTCTCGGAACGGGACATCAGTTATCCAATTCCTTTGCCGCTCGCATATCCAATTGCAGGATTGTTCATCGGACTATTCATGCATAACCGGCTGTATCGGCGCCGTCTAGGATGAAGCGTGTCCGCGCACATATAGACAAGCTATTTTTCCCCGGAAGAGGAATCCTAACTCATGCCCATCAGGGAGATAGCAGTATCGAACTTCAAGAGTTTCCAGAAGCTGGCCATTCAGCCGGACAATTTCAATATCATCATCGGATCCAATGCATCCGGAAAATCAAATTTTATTCAGGTATTTAAGTTCATCCGTGATATCGCCAAATATGGCCTGAATAATGCTATTTCGCTGCAGGGTGGTGTTGAATATTTGAGAAATACCATCATTGGACCGGATGAACCCTTCACCTTCAGGATCGTCTACAATCTGGAAGAGAAATTGGAGGAAGTCATTGGATTATGGAATGCTATTCCCGTCTCATTCGAGCCCTTTGAGATTCTCTACGAATTCGAGTTGAGTTTCACTGATGGCGGAGAATCCTACGAGATAACACGGGATCTTCTGGTTATCTCGGGAAATTTTTTCGTGTCAGGGGAACAGGCTGCAAAAGAGCTGGGTGCGGGAACAATCAGCCTCACACTTCTCGACCAGTCTATTCATTATCATATCCATCCTCCCGCAGACCTGGATATTGGTGGTGCGGATCTCTTTCCCCACCTGTTTCAGAAGAAAGATCTTCCCATGGGGAGGCTGATAATGAACCAGCCACTCAGTGTTCCCGGAATTCCCCCGATGGAATGGATTTTCCGTGGAATGAAAGTCTTTGATTTCGATCCAATGCTCCTTAAACAAGCAGTGCCGATAATGGGCAAGACCGAGCTTGAAAAGGACGGCAGAAACCTCGCTATCGTGATCAAAAAGATCATCGACGATCCGGAAAAGAAACGCGAGTTTTCTGTGCTGATAAAAGACATGCTGCCCTTCGTTGACGATATTGCCGTAGAAAAATTCATGGATATGTCGCTGTTTCTAAAAATGAAAGAGATATATAACAAAGACAAATATCTGCCGGCCTCTTTCATATCAGACGGCACACTCAATATCTGTGCGCTGATTATCGCTCTATATTTTGAGAACCGTCCGGTGACCGTAATCGAAGAGCCCGAGAGAAACATTCATCCTTATCTCATATCGAGACTGGTGGAGATGCTAAAAGATGCTGCCCGTAACAAACAGATCATCATCACCACGCACAACCCCGAGATGGTTAAAAACGTGAATATTGAAGATATTCTGCTCATCTCACGCGATGAGGAAGGGTTTTCGAGGATCTCCCGTCCGGCGAGCATACAGGAAATACAGGATTTTCTCGAGAGTGAGATTGGTATCGAGGAGCTCTTTATTCAAAACCTGTTGGGAATGGAATGAGAGATCGCCGACTTTTTATATTCATTGAAGGAAATGACGACGAGAGATTTTTCAGGCATATCGTCCGCCCGCTCTTTTCAGGCAGGTATCAGTCGGTTGAGCTCATCATGTATGCATGCATGAAGAGTACGAGGGTATGCAAATTCATTAAAAGCGTCTCGTCACTTGGGCATGACTTCATCCTCGTGGCAGATATCGACGAAGCACCCGGTGTAAAAGCAAAGAAAGATGTGATAAGACACCGTTTCTGCGCCGTTGAGGATGACGACATTATGGTTATCATAAAGGAGATCGAGAGCTGGTACCTGGCAGGTGTGGACGACCATGCCGCAAACCAGCTCGGAATGCATCCGCCAAGGTACACCGATCGAATCACAAAGGAAGACTTCAACCGCAGGATACCCCGTATTTATACCTCGCGCGTTGCATATATGATTGATATCCTGAATCGCTTCTCGATCAATACCGCGAAAAAAAAGAACCGGTCATTTCGGTTTTTTATGAAGAAATACCGCCTTTCCAGGAGAAAATAAACATTTTATATCCTGTTTTTGAGTTTTTAGACTTCTTTTAAATTTAAGACACACGGACCATTAAAGTAACAATTTATTATGATAAAAGACTACTATCGTGTATCGCTGCGGGTAATCTGATAATCTTGGGGGGAACTTTTTATTCAAGATACCCGCTGGGGAAGATAGAGTGGCATTCGGTTTCAATTCAGCATCTCCCTCCCGCGGGGGATTTTCGTGAAAGGCGAGTTCTGGAGAATTAAATTCCCGGCCATACTGGGCCAGAGGGATGTATGGGTTATAATTCTGGCGATTACAACCATTTTTGCATTTCTTCTTAACTATTACGGGCTGGTTAGAGGAATTTCTGCTGTGACCCCCCATCTCTTCTACCTGCCGATAGTTATTGCCGGTTACTGGTTTCCACGAAGGGGAATCATATTCTCTGTGGTTGTCGGGATGACGTACCTTGCAATGGTCTATATCATGACCTACCCTGATATCGACAGTATAACCTCCGCAACCGCAAGATTTTATGTGCTTGTCGCCATCGGCCTTATAGTCGCATCCCTTTCGAGCAATCTCAAGGAGCAGGAAGATCGATACCACGGTATATTTGATTATTCTGAAGCAGGGGTTTTTCTTGTTCGTTATAATCCCGAAGAGATGTTGATCGAGGAGGTTAATGAGCGAGGCGCAGATATCCTCGGATACCGGCCGGGTGAACTGACAGGAAGATGCCTGTTTGATATCTGGCATAACCGGGAGGAATACGATCGTTTCATTCATATGATCAGCAGAATGGGAACGATAACGGACTTAGAATCCAGACTCCGGACAAAGATGAATGAAGAGATTATAGTACTCATATCTGCCGGCCGCCTTCCCGAAAAGATGATGGTTTTTACGATTATCGATATAACCCAGAGAAAAAATACTGAAGAAGCCTTAAAAGAGAGCAAGGAGAGGTACCAGGGTCTTTATAACAATGCACAGGTCGGACTGGTCAGGACGCGGATCGAGGATGGGAAGGTTCTTGAAGCCAATGAGCACATGGCCAGGATGTTTGGATACGAGGATTCCAGGGAATTTGTTGAACATTTCTCCTTCCCCCACAACTATGCGGATGAAGGCACTCGCGAGGAGATGATATCCTGCCTTGAGAAAAATACCACCGTATCCAATTTTGAAGCCCGTTTCAGAAAGAGGGATGGAAGTATTATATGGACCCGGTTCTGGGCCCGTATTTTTCCACAAAAAGGATACCTGGAAGGGGTTTACACCGATGTGACAGAGGAGAAGATCTCGACACAGGCACTGGGGGAGAGCGAGGAACGGTACAAGAGGCTTGTGGAGAGTATACCCGATTATGTGCTGGTCTTCTCCCTCGACAGAATAATTTTTGCCAATCCTGCAACCGCTTCTGCGGTGGGGAAGAGTATCGAGGGGCTTTCCGATACTTCCGTATATGATTTTATAGCGCCCGAATTCTGGGAACTCGTCAGGCAGAATACTTTAAAAACCATGAATGGTGAACCGGTCGAACCGTATGAGATTGAAATTCGGGTTCCGGACATGCCAAGGAGAATCGCCATTATGAATACCACGCTCCTCCGATACCAGGAACAGCGGGTTATTCTTGCGGTGCTTACTGATATCACGGATCGGAAGCATGCTGAAGAGGCATTGACGGCGTCCAAGGATCAGTACAAGGCAACCATCGATGCCATGAGTGACGGGATATACCTGCTGGACCGGGACCTCCAACTGATACTCATCAACTCAATATTCGGAAGATGGCTGGAGGCCGGTGGGATGACCGGCGAAGTAATTGGAAGACGAATAGATGAGGTACTTCCCAGCCTGAAGGATAAAATAGTTGAGGAATTCAGATTGGTCTTCTCGACAGGCCGTATGCAGATTACAAACGATGAGATCCATATCAGAAATAAACGCTTCATCTTCGAAACACGCAAGATTCCAGTATTTGAAGATGGGAAAGTCGTCAGGGTTGTGACGATCATGAGGAACATTACAAGGCAGAAGCAGATCGAAGAGGAGAAAAAACTTGCTTACGAACAGATAGAGAAAAATATCGAGCAGTTTGCAATTCTCGGAGACCATATCCGCAATCCCATGCAGGTCATCGTCGGTCTGGCGGATCTAGAGGGTGGTACCATAAATGAGAGGATCCAGCACCAGGCCCGAGAGATCGACAGGACCATCAGCCAGCTTGACAGGGGCTGGATTGAATCGGAAAAGATACGGGAATTTGTGAAAAAATATTACGGCATCGGAAAATAACAACCAGGCTGGCAAATGGCCGGGTTCCTTGCCAGTTGAAAGTGACCCGGAATGCTTCATGCAAACACAAAATTATTTTTAGAAATACTATGAATGAATATTTCGGGTTTCTATGGGATACTACTCTTCGCTGATACAGAGAAAGTTTCGCGATCTTGTCGGATCGAGATACGAATCGGTACGGATGGAATATTCCGATTTTTTGGCAAGCGAAGAAGAGATGAAGATCCCGTCGGTTAATTCGATCCTGATGCCGGTAGACAGTTTCACCGAGGATATCCCGGATGTGCTCATGGAGGTACTGGAGTCCTATGAGGCCAGGATCCATATGGTATATATCATCGATTCTGATGTGCTGGACCTTATCGACGAAATGGTGGGTGAAGAAGTGCGATCCCGGTACCGGGAAAAGAAGGAGAATTTTGGGGTTGAAATATTAAAGCAGCTCTCCGGGAGACTCGAGGGATCGGGTCTCAGGGTCCAGACCCAGTTGTTCACCGGATCCAAGATTGAGGATGTTGTCCGACTGTCAGAGAACCACGATCTCCTGGCAATAAACCAGGGCTATGGATCCCAGGTGAGCAATAACCAGCCGCTCTCGCCCGAAGTGTCCCAGATCAATCACAGGGTCAGGCAATCGATAATCATATATTAGGTACAGGCATGAATTGGGAAATCGTCGCGATAATCGTATTCATATTCACTTATTTTCTCATTGTTGACGAAAGGATCCACCGGGCGGTTGCCGCCATGGTCGGTGCCGCGATCGTCATATTCCTTCAGCTTGTCCCCTGGGACTCACTCCTGGAGCACCTGGATCTCGGAACGATTTTTCTGCTTATGGGAATGATGATTATTGTAAATACCGCGAGAAATAGCGGTCTTTTTGAATATATAGCCATAAGAACCGCCAAAATAGCTAAAGGAAATCCAATCCGTGTCATGATCCTGTTCTCTCTGGTTACCGCAGTTTCAAGCGCCTTTCTTGACAATGTGACCACAGTCCTGCTGCTTACACCGATGCTTCTTACAATAGCCCGGCTGATGAAACTGAATCCTGTCCCTTTTCTTATTGCAGAGATTTTTGCATCCAATATTGGTGGGGCCGCTACATTGATCGGCGATCCGCCAAATATCATGATTGCGTCCGCAGCGGGTCTGACATTCAACGAGTTTATCATGATCATGGGCCCCATCGTGCTCGTGGATATGGGCATCATCATTCTCATGCTTTACCTGATCTATGGCCGGACGCTGAAAGTGGAAAAGCACGAGCAGGAGATAATGGTAAAGGCCCTCGACAGCCTGGACGAGCGTTCGGCGATACAGGATATCACCCTCTTCAAAAAATCCATCATCACCCTTGCAATTGTCATCGTTATGTTCTTCTTCCACAGCATGCTCGGCCTCGAACCTGCCGAGGTGGCCCTGATAGGTGCCGCAATAATCCTCTTCTGGAGCCGGGAATCGCCTGAGATGATCCTTGAGAAGATAGAATGGCCTGCTCTCTTCTTCTTCGGCGGCCTTTTCATCGTGGTGGGTGCCCTTGTAGAGACTGGAGTAATCGCCGATATCGCTACAACCATGGTTGGGGCAGTTAACACCACCGGCGAGGCCATGATCATTGTGGTATGGTTCTCTGCCATTGCGTCGGCCATCGTGGATAACATACCTCTGACTGCGGCCATGATACCCCTGATCAAGGATCTGGGGACAACCATGGATATCTACCCTCTCTGGTGGGCGCTTTCGGTGGGGGCGTGCCTTGGAGGAAATGGAACCGCGATAGGTGCTTCAGCCAATGTGGTCGTTCTTGGTATATCTGAGCGTGAAGGGATCAATATCAGTTTCATTGATTTCTTAAAGCTGGGGATGTTCGTCCTGGTGGTTACTGTCGCCGTCGGACTGGGCATGCTCTGGATCATGTTCATTTAAACCCAATTATTGAGTTTTTTCCAGGCAATCTGTCATAGAAGATGTGGGAAACAAACTTTGGCGTTCAGATGCAATGGTAAAAGGCTTATCTCTCAACGGTTCCAAGTTAACAGATAAGGTGGTTTTTTGCAGGTATCCATGAAACTGGAGATGAAAGATGCTCCGGGTCAGCTGGTGGCGGCATTGCGGCCCATCTCTGAAGTAGGCGGCAATATCATTGCCGTCATCCACCAGAGGGACGAGAAGGCGGATGGTGATGTACTTGGGGTCCAGATTGTGCTCGAGATCCAGGATGACCGTCTCAACGAACTTATAACCCGGATCAAGAGTCAGGGGGTGAATGTGGTAAGAATCGGTAAAAGACGTCTTCTCTATACGCAGACCGTTATAATGATCGGACATATCATGCATACCGATCTCGGGGATACGGTTGACAGGATAGACTGTACGGGATTTGCAGAAGTGACCGATATGAATATGGTTATGCCTGCCATTAATGAGCCTTCTTCTGCACTGATTGTTATCAGGTCTGTAGACAGGCAGGATATGGAACAGACCATGGAAATTCTGCGCACAGTTGCGAAGGAGAAGGACCTGCTGATAATTGAGCCTCTGGAGGAGTTCGTATGAAGATTGCTATCCTTGGCATGGGTGCCGTGGGAAAAGGCCTCCTGGAGATGGTTGACCAGAAAAACCTTGATCTCGTGGTAACGGGTATTGCCGATTCCAAAAGCGCCCTGATGGATAAGGACGGGATCCATATCGAGGAGGTGCTCGAGGCGAAACGCGTACACGGGTTCTGCGGGGACAAATCCCTCTCGGCGGTGGATATTGTCTCGCATGCAGACTATGACGTTCTGGTCGAGGTGACACCCACGAACGCATTGACCGGTGAGCCTGCACTCACCTTCATCAAAAGCGCACTGGAACGGGGAAAACACGTGGTTACATCCAACAAAGGCCCGATCGCCAGGAAATATTCATTGTTGCAGTCCCTGGCCGAGAGACACGGCGTCTCAATCCGGTACGAGGCAACAGTTGGGGGAGCCATACCTGTGATGCATGCACTCAAACATGGCCTTGCCGGTAATCGGGTTCTCGCAGTCTTTGGAGTATTGAATGGAACATCAAACTATATCCTGACCAGGATGGAGGCCGAAGGACTTACCTATAAACAGGCGCTCATGGAGGCCCGCGAGATGGGGTATGCGGAAGCAGACCCGACCTATGATGTGAAGGGAATCGATGCTGCGATCAAACTCGTTATTCTCTCCAACAGTATATGGGGTCTGGATACGGTCCTTGAGGATGTGGAGATAACGGGTATCGACAACCTGACGACCGACGCCTTGCGCCTTGCAGAAGACCAGAACTGCACTATAAGGCTGATTGCCCAATCGATTCCCTCAAGAGACGTCCTCCGGGTATCACCAAGAATTCTCCCAAAGACCCATCCCCTTGTTGTGGAAGGTACTCTCAATGCAGTCTCCATCGAGACAGACATGGCAGGCGAAATCACACTGATAGGAAAGGGGGCCGGCTCGGTTGAGACTGCAAGTGCAATCATCGGGGACCTGATGTTCATCAGGGATCAATATGCAGGGCGTCATTAAACGCAGAAGAGAATATCTTCAGCTGATGCGTTCCTGTACCCTTGAAAAGGGCTCCTTTACAGTTACCGATATCCAGACGGCAGCCGGTGTCCCCCGTAGTACCGCCCAGGACTGGATTAACCGCCTGATAGACGAAGGCTGCGTGGTCATAAGGGAGCGAAGACAGGGGCGGATACCTGCCAGGTACGCGGCGACAAGCGCAATGCCGTCAAGCGCATGCCGGAAGATCTTCACCACAATCGACGGTGACCGGGTGGAGATCTATCATGAATGCCTGAGCGGTGCATGTGCGGCTTTCTGCGGCCATCATCACACCCTTGCCGGCGGTGTCATAAAAAGCGTGCGAAGAGACGGAACCTTGCTTCGGGAATGTGCCGTCATCGGAATGGATGAGATGGAGATTGGTCTCCACCCGGCATCTGCCGTTGGGGTGGGTGGCGTTGAACGGGAAGGGGAAGATATCATCCAGCATATCCGCTGTATCGGTGGCCCGGCATATTCCCTCACCGATATGATGGCACATGCCGAGGGAGTGCAGGAAGTCACTGTTTCCAGAAAAGGGGATATTGTGGAAGGCAAAGTTCGCACCCGTGCCCTCACCTATATGGTGATCGGGCTTGACGATACAGACAGCAGGGAAGGAGGCGCCACTTTTGCGCTCTCTCTTGCACTTCTCCAGCATCTCTGTACCTTCGAGGGCGTATTTCCAATAGGACACTATGTTGCCATGTTATTCCCAACAATTGAGGGAAAGACGGCGGGAAATTCCTGCAGTTATATAGAGCTCGCAGTTGAACCCGGACTCTGTTCCAAAATATCTGAAAAAGCGCTTTTATTCATCAATGACGAGGCCCTTTCACCGGATTGGGGCGTTGCAATAAAGAAAGGTTTTCGTATCCCTGAAGGGCTCCGTGACTTTGGAAGGCAGGCAAGGATGGGGGTAGTCGAGCTGGAATACGCACGGCAGACAGCAGAGAAATACGGTGTTGCACTTCATGGCAGGAGAGGTGTGATCGGTGCACTGGCGGCTGTCGCCCTATCTGGGTTTCCGAACGAGATACTTCTCAACCCTGAGCTGAGAGTGCCCGTATCATGAACGATTCCCGGAATGACTGGGGTCAGCTTCTGGGAATCGGTACCTGGTGGGTTTGATTCCAGCCTTACGGAACTCTATCCAGGCTCTCCGTGTCACTTCCGACTTGAACTCAAATTCATTCCGAAGATCATTTACGTATGCCTTCGCCCTTATTCGCTTATAGTATGGAAAATCTTCAAGCAGGATTGTGTAGTGGAATTTCTTTGAAATATAAACATATTTTGAGGTGACAACAGCCTCTTTTAAGATGGTCATCGCTTTACCGGATTCGCAGCTGGGGTCGATGAAGAGATCGATTATCACCATCATGGCCACGTCCCCCGCATTTCCGCTTGACACCGCCTGTGAGAAGACCAGGTAATTCGGCACCGATACCATGCTGTCCCCCGGGGTCACCAGTTTCGTGGACCGAATGCCGATATCTTTTACCTCTCCGTAATAGCCCCCGAACGTTATCTTATCCCCTATCTGGTAGGGCTTTTCGAAGATTATTACGATACCACCGATAATATCGGCGAAGAGATCTTTCAGCCCCAGGCCCAGGGCGGCCCCAAAGAGTCCGAAGAATGCGATGAGCTGCGTGATATCCGGCTGGACGAGAGCAAACAGGACATAATAGAGAGCGGTGAAATAGATGATAATTTTTAAGAGAGGAATCAGCATGGTTACTGCATGGCGGTAAGCGGGCAGCTTTTCCGAAATGAATCTTAATACAAAGGAGAGGACCCGGACAATAAGATACGCGACAATGATGATGACGATAATATAGACTATCGTATCGATCCCGATCTCCTTGAAGGGAAGAGAGGTGAACTGCGCCGTTGTATTTGTCAGAACACCGTCTGCCATCTCACCACACCATCCTGCTCAGTTCGAGATAGCTTTTCACGCTTTTGAGTGCACGGTAATTGATGGTATAAAATCCCTTGTCGTCCACAACAAGGTCGCGGCTCATCAGGATATAGAGACTTTTCTCGACATCGATCTCGGGCCCTGCGATCTCGGAGAGATCGCCGAGCTGGATAGTTTCCATCGTAAGGATGATTCCCAATAAAAATTTTTCATTAATATCCAGATCCATGTCAAATGAAGGTTCTTTGATAGAGCTTACCCATATTGTCGGGAATTCGATACTTGCATCCCATATTTTTCTTGCCACGCCGGGGTTACCATTTGAAGCCCGAAAAAGCCGGTCGAATACAATCTTTTCAGCGGTTTCTTCCTTCTTCTTATGAAAAATTGAGGATAGATCGATGTAAGGCCAGGGCAGGCAGTATACAGTGGATGAGAACGGTATCCGGATATGTATGCACGTCCAGGATACTGATAATTTCCGTTCTTCAGAGGAAGTATCATCGACGAATTCGATATCCTTGTCATATCTTGAGAGAATCATCTTCTTCAGCGATTCTGAATCCATGGGTGGCAGCCGTATGACTTTCGGGAAATATTTGTCTATGTTTTTTACAGCTGAGAGATATGACCAGGAATACGTATTCCAGGTAGTGACGAAGAGCTTCTCCGATGACGAGAGGAACCGTAAAAATTCATCAAGCTGCACAAAGCCGCCGATCTTTCGCATTGCCAGGAAATGACAGTTGTCCATTATTACGATATTGTTAGCATCATGAAGAGTTGAGATGAATGCCTTCTCGGTCATTACCGAGCTGAATGAGACGGTAGTCGTTAGATAATCCCTGGCCAGCGCATCAACAAGAGAAGTCCGCCCGGCAAAAGGGTCGGAGATGATGGCAATATTCGTATGAGTACCGGCGAGGTAATCCTTGACAGCCGTAACTACCTGTTCAAGTTCTTTTTCATAGCCAAAGAGTTCTTTCTTCTCCTCGTTTTCTTCCCCGGGCATCTAATGGTTTTGATTTGGGAGTTTTCACATAAATACCTGACTTCCATTTTCATATATGCCGGGACAAAAGATAAGAAAGACAATAACCCATCTATTTTTCTGAGAGGACGGGGACCGAAATCACGATGGTGTCAGAGAACCAGGAACAGGAAATACTTGAAAAATTAATCGGTTACCAGAAGGACGAGATCACCGAGCATTATATCTATCAAAACCTCGCATCATCGGTAAAAGATTTACATAACTCCGAAATACTGACCAGGATGTCAAATGAAGAAAAGAGCCATTATAATACCTGGAAAAAGTATACCGGAGCTGATATAGGTCCAGATAAACTGAAAATCTGGGTATATACACTCATGGGCCGGATTCTCGGCGTGACCTTTACCATCAAGCTGATGGAGAGCAGGGAGAACCAGGCAATAGTTACTTACAGGGAACTTGAGCCTGTAATTCCGGAGGCCGAATCAATAATCAGGCAGGAAGAAGATCACGAGTTACAGATCATCGGTCTCATCGATGAGAAGAGACTGCATTATGTAGGTTCGATAGTACTCGGTCTGAATGACGCATTGGTTGAATTTACCGGAAGCCTGGCGGGATTTACATTCGCTCTGCAGGATCCCCGTATCATCGCCATGGTCGGATTCATCATGGGGATTGCGGCCTCGCTATCGATGGCAGCCTCTGAATACCTGTCACAGAAATCGGAAAAAACGGAGAGCAATCCATTGACTGCGGCAACATATACCGGGTTGGCCTACATAGTTACGGTAATAATCCTGATTCTTCCATATCTTCTCATACCGGATCCTTTCATCGCCCTAATCTTCACTCTCGGAGGGGCACTGGCCATCATCGTGCTCTTCACATTCTATACCTCTGTTGCAAGGGACTTGCCATTCTGGAAAAGGTTCTCTGAAATGGCTGTTCTGAGCCTGGGTATCGCGGCCATCTCTTTCATCATTGGAGTGATTGTCAGAACAGTGTTCGGTCTTTAGATACCACGAAAAAGAGACGACTCATCTTATCCGGCTTTCGGATTTGGGAGATTAAGGACATGGCCCGGGGGCTATGCCCTTACAGCAGTCTTGATCTGGTATAATGGCTTTCTGGCGTCCTTGAAGTTGAACTTTGCCACGATGAGTCCATTATCCCGGAGACGATTCAGTGCATTCCTGATGGTTCTCGGAGAAAATGAGACATTCTCTACCATCTCATTAAGAGTTCTCGGTTTACCGTCCCGTAACAGCGAGAATACCGCTTTTGCCGATGAAGGCAGGCAATCAATTGTAATTCCAGTCATATCTTCTTTCACCCCCATTTCTTCACTCATAACCGGCCATCTGTTTTGACCGGTCATATTCGATCTCTTTCTCATTTTCTTCCATGTTCATGAGATTCCGGACGGAATTATCCGGTAGTCCACAACGTTCCCCAACATTTAGTTTTATCATATACGAACATTCTATTGTATACGAACCAAATATATTTATACTTTTTGGCCATAAGATTAGATGAGAGCCCGGGTTTATGAAAGGAAAGCAAGAATTTACTGCCGATTCATCATCATTTGTCAGGATATTTGCATCAGATACTGGAATAAAAGCTATTGACAGCCCGGTTAAGGTTAATATCCTCGAGATGCTGAGAGATGGGGAATTGCCTTTCGAAGAGATAGTGACCAGGTCGGGAAGGGCAAAGTCAACGGTCTCTGTCCACCTGAGGGATCTCTCCGATTTGGGGATCATCGGATCAAAAGGTGATCCCTGTGATGCCAGAAAGAAACTGTTCTTTCTCTATTCATCGTATCTTGTTGGTGCTTCCGGCATGGAGAGATCTCTTTTCGAGGCTGAGAAAAATTTTCCCGCATATGTTCCTTCAGGAAACGATTCAGTCGATTTTTTCAGGTTTATCCTGAGCACTCTCAGGATTACCCTCCTTTCGGAAGGGATAAGTATTGATCCTATTCTACACTCGGCGGGGTGCCGTGTGGGAAGGCGAATCTCTGAAATAGTGGCAGATACCAGGACCCGGGAACTGATCGAGAATGTTGCAGGTTTTTGGAACGTCCATGCACTGGGGGAAGTGGAGCTTGTTGAAGCAGACCCCCTCACACTGAATTTTTACGACTGCTTCGAATGCAAGGATTTTCCAATGACTGGAAAACCTGCCTGCGCATTTGAATCAGGTGTCCTTTCAGCTATCTTTTCAGATCATTTCGGAACATACCATACTGCCCTCGAGACGAAATGTTATGCCATGGGCGATGCCTGCTGCAGGTTCGAGATTCTCCCGGGAGAGCCATCGGCATCATAAAACAGGATTACATATACGGCTTCAGGCTATCCAATTTATTGTAGGATCATGATAACGACTCACTAATCACCGTATGAATCTTATTTTTCGGGCTTTTTTAAGGTATTTTCTGGTGAACTGCCAAAAAGATAATTAAAGGTCCCGGTATCCAGTCTGTTACTTTCCCCCCACACCCCACATGCCTATAAACCTGTATTCAATACCATGTACCAGGAATGAGTATCGGGAAAGGGGCGTACCTGCGGGCGCTGACAGCAGGTATGCCGATGCGCTCCCGTGAACTTGGGAGGGACCTGGAGGGGAGCAGTCCTCCATCTGTCTTTGTCGGGGCCTGGAATTACCCCAAGGTATATGCCGGACCCATGATTGCACCGCTCCACGGAGATACCTCCATCATGGATATGCCAGAGTCCTGGATTCCATCCAACCTGAAGCAGGAGGAGATCATAGGGTACAGGATGGATCTGGTGAGGGGTAAAAAGATAAACCACGTGAAAGACCTGGAGACGCCGTATGCAGAGACGCTCAGGGAGATCGCCCTGTCAAATGCATCTCTCGAGAGCGAGGCAAAGTTTGGCCATTCACCCCAGGGATGCTCGTTCGGCGAGGAACATACTCCCTTTGGCCCCAGCGCACCCCTGGAGAGTTTCCGCATGGAGACAGGCCGCTGGGAGCCCCACCTCGAGAAGGCATTTGACGATACCGATCTCCCTGCAAACGAGGCTATTCTAAGGTTATATGAGGACGGCGTACCCTTCACCGGTATCCAGAAGGCACTCTCGGTAGGGACACTCGGTATGGGACGGGGACGGAGAATGGTCCCAACCCGCTGGGCGATCACTGCCTGCGATACAGCGATTGGTGATCGGATGCTTGAAAGGGTGAGACAGAACTCGCTCATCGATACTTTCCAGGTGCGGGAGTTTTCAAGCCTTCACAACCATTATGCAGTGCTCCTGATGCCCACCGGCTGGCAGTATGAGTGGATAGAGGCATTCCTGCAGGTCATGGGCCGGGAAGAGCTGGTCTTCTCCGACTGGGAGGGCCATTCGAAAAAGCGGGAATACTCCCCTGTTGGAGGATGTTATTATTCCTGTAAAATGGCGGTTCTCGAGGCCCTGGCGAGGGAAGGTCGTCAGGCAGGGGCGATAGTGCTCCGCGAAGCCCGGAAAGGGTATGTACCTCTGGGGGTCTTTAACGTACGGGAGAATGTTCGGCAGGCCATGCAGCAGCCTCCACGGGTGTTTGAAGGGATGGCCGAGGCTATCTCCTATATATCAACGAATATGACGCTTCCAATGGAACGGTTTGTCGGGGAGAGCACATTGCTTGACGAGTGCAGGAGGGAGCGGCAGACGACTCTTTCGATGTTTTGAACAAGTCCAGAAATTGAGAAAATTCGACAATGCGAGGGGAGCGATTCGAACGCTCGAACTCCTGCGAGACTGGACCCTAAATCCAGCGCCTTTGACCGGGCTCGGCAACCCTCGCAACGGATGTATACATCCATCTATGATAACTTCTGTTTTTCTATACCTCCACTTTCGATCTTTGGCTGGAATGTATATCCTCGTAGTCACTCTATAAAAAATCGAAAACCGGGTCACCCCTACATGGGCACGGAGAATCGCACCTGAGCCAGGCACATGCGCTTCCATCGGACCCGCGTTCATATAAAATCTCATTCGAAGGTTACGATAGTCTCTGATTCTCTTTATCTCAAAGCAAACAGATTTTGCGCATTTTTCGCTGGATCGCTTATTTTTGCGCATTTTTTTCTCACAGTATCGTCGCCCGATCCGCAGGAAAATACAGTATGTCCAATTGCCTGGTCATTTTATCGTAAAATTATTATTTTGCGCAATCTTTATATGCTTGGAGATAAAAGAGAAATATGCCATATATGAAGGCTTGGATGATAACGTTGACCGGGCACTGATCCGTACCTTGTCATCTCAGCACCAGCAGGGTATGGCACTCCCCTCCATCGATATATAGCGGGAAAGAATATGGCAGGTAGAAAAATCACGGGTCAAATAGGAAATGACGAGGTCCCTGATCGTTCGCCACCTTTCGATCAGGCCGTCAATGATCGTGATCATTCCCTCCTACGAGCGAAGATACTTGCCAAACTTGACGATGAAGATGTGAGAACCGCGCTGACCAGGCTCGGCAGATAAGCCTTTGTACATATATGGTACCCCTTTTCTGCTTTTTGGGGCAGAAGGGAGAAAAAATGAGGGCGATTGCGTTTATGGAGCAGCATCGCCCAAATGGTTCATAACCCTCAAAAAAACTCCCCCTTTCCTACAATTTCAAAAATCCCCCTAATCGGCCTGTTGACTTTTGAATTTCTTCTCAAAATCCGGGCATCCCACACAAATAAGATATTTCATGTGTGCACACGGTTTATGAGATGAAGAGGCTCGAGCACCTGGCCATCATCGCTCATGATATGGGCACAATATTTGGATTCCTCGGGGTGATCACACTCCTCCCCTTCGTGGTGATGATCATCTACAGGGAGTGGGACATGATTGTCCCCATGGCTACGGTTCCTCTTTCATTTGTGATCCTGGGACTCGTCATATCCAAGGTGCCGAGGAAGGAGCATGTCCCCCAGCTCTCCGTCGCGCTGGCAGCGGTTGCCCTGACCTGGTTAGTATCAGCGGTAATCGGCTCATTCCCATTCATTGTCGGCCTGGGTATGTCTCCCACGGACAGCATATTTGAGGCAATGTCAGGGTGGACAGATACCGGGATCACCATGATGACCTCTATTGATACCGCTCCGAAAACGCTCCTCTTCTGGCGATCCATGATGCAGTGGATAGGAGGAATAGGGGTCATATCATTCGGGATCGCCATGGCATCCCGTTCGAGCCTTGCGCAGTACCGCCTGTACCGGTCGGAAGGGCGTTCAGAGGCCCTCATGCCCAGCGTGGTGTCGACCGGAAGGAGGATGTGGGTGATATACCTCGGACTCACGCTCTCCTTCACGTTGCTTATCATGCTATCGGGCGTGTCCCTCTGGGACGCCATAAACCTTACCATGACCGCCATCGCCACGGGGGGTTTCACACCACACGATGCGGGTATTCTCTTTTATGATAATGCACTCCTCGAATACCTTCTCATACCTGCCATGCTCTGCGGTTCGTTTCCGTTCAAGATATATTTCTTCATGTACAGGGGCGCGTTTCGCCATATATTCAGGGACCAGACCATCAAGGTTATTCTGCTCCTCTCTCTCCTCGGATCATTCATGGTGATCCTTAACCTCCACCTGTTCGGAGATGTCGCAATTCGAACCGCCTTGAGGGAAGGACTTTTCATGGGGGCTTCAGCCGCCACAAGTACGGGGTTCCAGAACTCGTCGGTGAATATGTGGCCTGTAATATCGATCATAGTGGTGACTCTCCTCATGCTTATCGGGGGTGCGTCGGGAAGCACCGCCGGCGGTTTGAAGGTAAACCGCATCATTCTTGCCTATGAAGGACTCATATGGTGGTTCAAGCGTTTTTTTGTAAGGGGAAATGTGATCGTCCCGTTCAAACATGACGGAAGGACATATCCGAAAAAGATATCAGAACTGGAATTGTCCAAGAACATGGTCATCATCGTTCTCTATGTCCTGATGGTCTTTTTGGCAGTGATCTTCTCACTCCACGCGGCCGGCATGATGCTTCCGACGGAGTTCGTGGTCTTCGATATCGTCTCGGCAATTGGAAATAACGGCCTTGGAGCGGGATTCATCGGTCCTTCCAGCCCGATTGCGATAAAGTGGGAGTTCATCCTGCTCATGTGGATCGGGCGCCTTGAGATACTTCCCGTATTGATCCTCTTTTTGGGTATATTCAGGGGTTTTGATATCAGGATCCCAAGATAGATCAATGATGGATAGTATATTCAGGAGATTTGTCGGCAGGGATGCGAGTATATTTTTATCAATCCTGGTTGACCTTTGGGAAAAAACAACAGAAAATTTTTACCCAATCTGAACTTGATTATCACGCCTGATTGTTCTATTCGGCCGGGATACGCCGTTCTTTTCTTATATTCTTTTCTTGTATACTTCCCGTGATTCCTGTGCCATACCCGGGAACAAGATGGCGGCAAACATAATCGGATCCCGGAATTTTGGCGGTATCGCCTTTATCTATCATTTTTTAGTAATATGAAAACCTTTATTCGGCTTACCCCTGTAACAGTTGTATGCTGGAGAACGCCGAATGCCTGGTGACGTGGAAAGCATCTTTATAGCGGCAATTGTTTCTTGGATTCTTTTTGTCAGCATCGATATCCTCTTCGGACTTCCAAAGACCGGAGGTGTCAGTGGGGCAAGGGAGATAGCAGGGGAGATTGAAAGGGAAGGTGGCTCACTCCACGGCGGGTATATGATGGGAAATATCGTATGCTCCCCTGATGCATCTGCAGGGACTCTTCTGGCAGCATGTGGCGTTTATATCGCAGGCATACCCGGCGGACTTGCCGCTGCGGCCCTGGTTTACGTCGGAAACAGGATCTGCCATGATCCGGGTTATGCAGGAACCACCGGGGCACTGGCAGCGACGTTTGTAATCTACGGATTCACTACTATCGGTTTTTCAGCCGCGCATTTCATTGCGGGAATGGTCATCGCAATCCTTACCATCCAGGGGATATCGCATATTCATGCAAGCAGGCTTCTTGCTCGCCTCTGGGGGTGGAGGTCATAACAACCCAGGAGATCGCAATCCTGATTTGTGTCGCAATAGCGGTGTTTTCGGCAGTCAGGGTGATCGCCGAAAGAAATACTGTAAGGAAACTTCCTTTCCTCAATGTCTTGTCATTTGCCGTGGCGGGATCTCTTGCACTCCTCCTCCCCAATCCGCTTGCCATTCTTGCAGCCGCCGCATATTTTGTGGGAACAACCCTGGAATCGAATGCAATTGCAAGCACCCATGCAGGGGGTTTGAAGAAGGATGAATGAACTGTTGCTCATAGCGTTTGGCGCCCTGCTGGTGCTTGGTGCTGGAGCGACCATTCTCGAGTTCGATCCATATAAAAAACTAATCTCGCTCTCAGTGCTCATCGCCGGTGCTATCCCCTTCATAGTGGATCGTGGTCTGCTGGATGTGGCGACTGCAGTTGCCCTGATCGCGCCACTCTCGACCATATTTATCCTTATGGTTCTCAGGAGGGCTCCTGCGTGAATCCCGAATTCGCACTTGGCCTGTTTCTCATACTCGTGGGCACGTTTTCGGTGGCGTTTCCCCGGAGGAAGGACTACGTTACAAGGCTCATCAACCTGGAGATTCCCGCATGGGGATTGTTACTCCTCATGCTCTCTTACAATGAAGCGTTAGCCCTGCTCACATTCGGAGCCGTAACGGCGCTGACGGTATTCATCTTCGTGCGGGTAATACAGAAGCGGGGGGGAGATGCATGATCATTTCCAGGATATCCCGTTTTATATCCGACTTCGGGAACCTGCTCGCACTGTTTGCCGGAGCATGTGCCGTGCTTGCAATTCTCGTTGTCCTCTTCCTGCCTCTTCCATATTACGAGGATCAGTTATATCCAAAGGAGATCAACACATCGAGTTCCCTGAATCCCTATGACCGGGGAGGAACCCCGTTTAACAGGGCGGATATCCATGTGCAATACCCTGAAAATTCGCCCTATGCCGGGTACGTAACTGCGTATCTCACACCCCTCTCGCTCGCCCTCTCACAGGCAACCCACTATGCCGGGACCACAATTGTTGCCCATCCCGGAGGGATACTGGATGAGATACTGTATAATACTCGTGGACTGGATACGGTGATAGAAACATCCATTCTTTTCATCGCGTTTGCCATCGGGTCATACCTATTCAGGAGGGGCTCATGATGTGGAACGAATATTCCGTCGGATTGGCCCTGGTGATGCTCTCTGCTGTGATAAGCTTTGTAGCGCTCTTACGCGAGAAAGACGACCTCCATCGTCTCCTCATCATTGACCTTGTCGAGATACCCTCGCTGGCAATAATTGCTCTACTTGGAACCGATCTAGCAGAAGCCCTCATTCTCCCCGGCCTGGTGGTGGGTATAGCCGAACTCCTGGCCCTCTCCCAGATATATGTCACAAAGGAAGGGTTACGGGAACGGCCCGTCCGTAGCTTGCATATCGAGGTGGTGGAACTGGCCCATGCTCCGATAATCATCTCGGCTCTCCTCGTGGGATACGGCATTGTTCTCACCGGATTCACAGGTGGTGCAGTGGCGGCCCTCGGAGCCATCTTCTTCCTCGTATCCCGCGGCAATGCAGACAAGTACGAACTGGTGGAGATGGCAAGCGGTATTGCATGGGCGGCCTGGATCGCCTCGTTCTTCGTCTTTATGTTCTTCCCGCAGTACTGGTATGCCGGAGTTATGGGGGCAGCGGTAGGGATCCTGATCAAGGTTGTGGCAAAGATGTCGCTGGTCGGGTCGATGTGGGGTGAGGCAGAATGAATGAGATAGGCGGCCAGCCACTCTTCCTCCTCCCATTTGGGGACATTTTCATATATTTCACCCCATTTACCCTTACCCTGTTCCTGCTTGCCCTGATCTTTACCGTACTGGTGATTATCAGCAAGCCCGAACGACAGATCGATATCGTATTCGGTGGGGATGCCTTCCTGGCAAAGAAGATCTCGATCTCCGAGATGAGATTCCGGAGGTTCATGGCCATAGCATGCGGCCTGGCTTCCATGGGCGCCATGGTCACAGGGGATCTCTTTGATTTCGCCCTCTTCACATCGCTGGTTGGTATATGCAATGTCGGCATCGTTGCAGCTGTAAAAAGCAGGCATGTCCAGAATGCCGCATACCAGTATGGATTGGTGGCAATGTCGGCCACGGTCCCCCTGTTTGCAGGAGCGGCGATGGCTGCGGCGACGACCGGGACGCTCTCGATCCTGGAACTGGCGCGTTCTTCGGCCTCCGTAGTCCCCCTTTCGGTAAAAGGGCTGTTGACACTTGGTGTTATGGGCGAAGGTATGGCACCGTTCTATGCTGCGAAAGCGGAGATGTTCCGGGCACCGGGCGCTCCCTATGTGATTATGTGTTCCCTCTCTTCCCTGCTCATCTTCCTGCGGGTAATAGAGGTTGTCCTGACAGTGTGATAGATATGAAGAAAAAGACCGCATTCACCATGGTGTTGCTGACGGGCTTAGCAGGAATTGCAGCAACTGCCATCTGGGTTCTGGACCTCATACCTTCTCTGTATTACGAAGCGCTCCTGGTGGTGGACTTCCCGCTGTTTGTCCTCTCCACGGGCATATGGTGGATGGCACGGGAAAGGGATGCCGATATACCGTTCCTGGGATACTGACATGATACACTACCTGATCTTTGCTACGTTCTTCGGCCTTCTCCTGCTCGGGATACACCGAAAGGTGATAGCCCGCATACAGCGCAGGCCCGGCCCCCCGATCTGGCAGGAGATCCTGCATATGTTCAAGTTTTCATTTAAGAGCACATGGATTCCCAATACGGCCAGTGAGACGCTTTTTGTGGCAGTTGTATTGATTGCCATCGGCATCTGGACCGCGGCATTTTTCATAGTCCTGGCGGGGGGCAGTCTCCTCATAATCTTTGGGATCTACATGTTGCACAAGATCGTGGAACACGGGTTTGGCCTGTCCTCGGGATCCCCGTACGGAAAGTTTGGCGGTGTCAGGTCGGTCATCTCCGCGGCATCTGAAATTCCTCTCTTCGTATCGGTTGCCGCGATCACACTCTTCACAAAGTCTCTTTCCATATCTGATATTATCGCATACCAGGAGGTTTCAGGACCATTGATATTTGTCCTGCCCCTGGTGGCAGTTGCAATGTACATGGTAGTAATCTCAAAGATGCCATTCGGCCCGTTCTCGATCGTCGAAAGCAAGGAACTGGTTAGCGGATACAAAACAGAACATTTCGGAGTCTGGAGAGCAGGTTTGGAGATCTGCAACGGATTAAAGACATATGTACTGCTGATGACGTTTATCCTGGTATTCATCGGTGCAGTGCCGTTTTGGCTGATGCTCATCCTGATGATTCTTATTGTTGTCACCCTCTCATTCATATGTGCTCTCTGCCCGATGCTTTCGCCGTTTGACAGCGTCACCGTCCAGACCCTGATAACTGCCGTCATGATAGTATATGTTGCTCTCCTGTGGTGGTTGCTATGATAAAGGAGTTCATTCTTGCCGGAGGAATCCTTTACATACTCCTGGATGGTATTCAGGTCCTTGAAAGGCCTTCAATAAATATGCAGGGGCTCGCTGTTGCCATCCTTGTACTTGCTGCAAGCAGTGTGTTCTATTACCAGGAGACGGAGCCTCTGAAGAAATGGGAATATATCATGGTATGGTGTGCAGTCATGCTCTTTGTTGTATATGGTGTGCTGACCCTGGGAGGGATATTATGACCAGGTATCTTTATGAGAAGGATCTCGTGGCCATGAAGTATGCAATATTGATCAGCACGAGGCATGACCGGCTTGTAAGGGAGATAGCCAGCGATCTGGGAATGAGTCACCAGAACCTGAGGAAATATTTGATAGAGAGTTTCGATATGATATTAATGGAGAACCTGCCCGCTCGCTACGAGGCAGGAAAAGCCGAAATCGGGAATGATGCACCACTTGCAGATGCTTTGGGAAGAGCCCTGTATACACGATATATACCCCTGATTGAACGTGAAAGGATAAATGGAATACTTGAACAGGTCAGGGCAATGATCGCGGACGGCATCCCACAGGACGAGGCGGTTGCCAAAGGAAAGAGAATGATCGGGGAGGAGCTTCTTTCATGAGTTTGCTTCAGGCATTCAAGAACCTGGTGCGGTCGAAATCCATACATGTTGCCTATGTGGACGTGGGCTCCTGTAATGGATGCGACATTGAAGTACTGGCATGCCTTGCACCCAGATATGACATCGAACAGTATGGGATATTCGTTCACAACAATCCCAGGGAAGCGGACATCCTGCTGGTTATCGGAGCCTATACCCCGGGATGGGAGGATAAACTGCAGGGCCTGTGGGAAAAGATACCTGACCCGAAGGTGGCGATAGCGATCGGCAACTGCCCCATTTCAGGCTGTGTATTCAACAGGCCGCACAGTTATGTCAATCCTCCTGTCTCCAAGCATATCCCTATCGCGGCACAGGTGCCGGGCTGTCCCCCACGCCCGACAGAGATACTCCAGGCGGTTCTTTCCCTGGCTCCAGAGGTTTTTAAGGACTATGAAAGGAGGAAACAATGAAAAAGACGGTCGATGTGTCAATCCCCATAGGCCCGGTCCACCCCTGCTTCAAGGAACCTGCACGGTTGAAATGTGAGACCAGAGGAGAGTATGTACTCGCTGCCGAACTTGAACTGGGTTATATGAAGAAAGGGATCGAGCTGATCATGAGGGGCCGGCCCTGGCAGGAGGTTATGTTTCTTGCCGAGAGGATCTGCGGTATCTGTTCTGTCATCCATAACATGGTTTTTATAGAGGCTCTCGAGAAGATAAGCGGGATTGCAGTCCCGGAGAGGGCGGCCCTGCTCAGGGTGATCGTGAATGAGCTCGACAGGATGCAGAGTCATATCCTGGCCAATTTCTCATACTGCTATACCATTGAACATGAGACCCTGTGTATGTACCTCCTAGACATCAGGGAGAAGGCCATGGACGAACTCGAGAGAATAACCGGGGCAAGGGTTACGTGTGCATATATGATACCCGGCGGTGTACGATTCGACCTTCGGGATGAAGATGCCGTTCATCTGCGGGCGAGCCTGGACATTATCGAACATGAAATGAGGCGGTACATAAAGATGTTCGAGGGCGGACCACTCATCGCACTGAGGTCCAGGGATGTGGGCGTGCTTACGAAAGAATCTGCAAGAGAGGCACACGCAGTCGGACCGACTGCACGGGCAAGCGACATACCCGAATCAGATATGCGTATTCACCATCCCACATACCAGAAACTCAATTTCTCTCCTGTTTCACGTAAGGAAGGGGACAATTTTGCCAGGATAATGGTACGATTTGAAGAGATACTGCAGAGCATAGACCTTATCAGAAAATGCCTGGACACAGTCTCTCCGGGCCCTATCAGGGGAGGGGGTATTCCATCCGCCGGGGAGACCGTCTATAGAGGGGAGGCTCCCCGGGGCGAGCTCTCATATTATCTGAAAACAGATGATGCAGGCCGTATCGTGGATATATCCATCCAGACTCCATCGATCATGAATATCGAGGCCTGCACTCATTACATGTTGAAAGGGGTGGCATCGCTGGCCGACGTGCCGTCCACTTTCATAAGTGCCGATCCCTGCATCGCATGTACTGAGAGGTAGCAATGTTTGGTTCAATTGTATCTTATATCAGGGAATTCGCACGACGCGAGTGGATACATAAATTCTTTTTTGCAAAGACCGCTCCCCTCACGACACCGGCCTACTCAAGGGGATTCCCTGAGCTCACGGGCAAGACCTGCAACCACGACCTCTACTGTATGATGGCATGCCCGGCACCCGGGGCGATCGAGGTGATCCATCTTGGAGATGAGGAATGGGAACCCCGCATTCATGCCGGACACTGTATCCGGTGTGGTCTCTGTGTCGAAGCATGTCCAAATGGGGTTCTTTCCAGTGGACGTATCCTGGAAGCCATGTTCTATGATAACACCATGCTCTCATTCTCCTTCCGTATCGATGTTGATACGAAACGTTGCATGGGTTGCGGAAACTGTGCGGTTGCCTGTCCGGTCAACAAGACGATCGACGCCCAGATGTCCTATGGCGGACGTGCTTCCACCGACGAACTCCTGCTCAAGGTAAATGAGGGCAAATGCGTGGTGCTGCATCCCGAGAAATGCACCGGATGCAAGACCTGCGAGCAGCATTGTCCAAACGAAGCCATCAGAGTAGCCAGGCTTTTGGAGGGAGTTCACGCTCCAGAGGAGGAACTATGAGATTCCTGTTAAATACCGGCAGGACTATCCTGCAGGGCTCGAACGTCGAGAAGAAGAACTCTCCAGCCTATCTGGCAGAAGCCTCGGCCTGCCGTATGAACCCTGTGGACATGATGGACCTGGATATTGAAGAGAAGGCGGCCGTCATAGTCAGGAGCACATATGGAGAGGTGATCATGCGGGCCATGCCGGATGCCGGACAGGCCAGGGGAGAGGTATTCGTCTGCCTGGGGCCGTATGCCAACCATATTGTGAGTCCTGACACTCATTGTACAGGAATGCCTGATTTCAAGGCGACAATGGTTGATATTGAACCCACGACAGGGGAGGTGTGGCCGGTATGGAAGCTCATGGAATCGGTGGGAGGATCCCGTTATGAAGATTGAAGATGTGGTCTGTCCATTCTGCGGCTGCCTGTGTGACGACCTCGTTGTCGAGGTGGAGGGTGATAAAATTGTCAGCGTTGAAAATGGCTGTACACTGGCAAATGAAAAATTCCTGGGTAATAATCGCCTTAAAACCCCAATAATACGGGAAGGAAGCAACTGGACGCACATTGATATTGAAGAGGCGATCAAGACCACTGCCGAAATACTTTTGGATGCCGATCGCCCGCTTCTTTATGGTTGGAGCGGAACACACGGGGAAGCCCAGACCATCGGAGTCCATATGGCAGAGATGCTGGGGGCGGTAATTGACAATACATCGACTGTATGCCACGGCCCCTCAATCATGGCGATCCAGGAGGTGGGCCACCCGGGTTGCACACTCGGCCAGGTCAAGAACAGGGCTGACGTGATCGTGTACTGGGGTTCAAATCCTATCGAAGCCCATCCACGCCACATGAGCCGTTATACCACATATGCCGACGGATTTTTCCTAAAAGAGGCGTTTCGTGAACGAAAGGTAATAGTGGTCGACATCAGGAAGACCGAGACTGCAAACATCGCAGATGAATTTGTGATGGTGGAGCCCGGTGCCGATTATGCTCTCCTTTCGGCCCTGCGGGCAATAGTACGGGGCAAGGGAGATATACTTCCCCATAATATCGCAGGAGTGGAAAAGGAGCAGCTCGTCAGGGTTGCAGACATCTGCAAATCGGCACGGTTCGGTGCAATATTCTTCGGTCTCGGATTGACCATGTCGCGGGGCAAGTACAAGAATATCCGGAATGCAATCGAGCTGACAGAAGAACTGAACCGTCACACCAAGTTTACCATATCACCCATGAGGGGGCACTGGAATGTATATGGCTCAAATGAAGTATTCACCTGGATATCGGGATATCCCTTTGCAGTGGATTTTGCCAGGGGTATTGCGTTTTACAATCCAGGCGAGACCACCAGTGTCGATATTCTCAGGCGTGGAGAATGTGATGCCTGCCTGGTGGTGGCGAGTGATCCGGGAGCCCATTTCCCAAAGGACTGCTGCAGGCATCTTGCAAGTATACCCACTATCCAGATAGATCCCCATGTCAATGCCACCACGCACCTCTCTCATCTCCAGATACCGGTTGCGGTTACCGGAATCGATTCCGAAGGAACTGCATACCGGATGGACGGCGTTCCTATCCGCACCCGCAAGGTAATCGAGACAACATATCCAAGTGACAGTGAAGTTCTGGAGAAGATATACCAGATTATAAGGAGGGAGATGGGACCATGAGCGAGCTGCTTATTAAAAACGCATTTGTAATCGATCCAATAAACGGCATCAATGGCGAGGTGATGGACATCGCCATCAGGGACGGGCGGATTGTGGAGGATGTGGGCAGCGGGGCCGATATTATTGATGCGGACAGGTGCCTGACACTTCCTGGCGGTATCGACTCCCATACACATGTATGCGGGACGAAGGTCAACTTCGGTCGTTACATGAGTCCTGAAGATATGAGGGCGGGAAGGACTTCCCGCAAGGGGAGCATGCATGTCACTTCGGGATACAGTGTCCCGACAACATTTGGAAATTCTTACCGCTACAGTACCATGGGATATACGACCCTGCTCGAAGGAGCCATGGCCCCGCTTGAGGCACGGCATACACATGAAGAGTTCACTGCAACACCTCACCAGGACATGATGGCCAACACCCTTTTTGATGGTAACTGGTCTGTTATGGAGGCGGTCCGTGACAAGGATGTAAAGAGGGCGGCAGCCGTGGTGTCATGGATCATATCTGCGGCGAAGGGGTTTGGGATCAAGCTGACCAATCCGGGCGGGACCGAGGCCTGGGGATGGGGCGAGGATGTATCAAGCATCTACGATGCCGTACCATATTTCGAGGTTACACCTGCAGAGATCATCGAGACCATGATCCGGGCCAACGAGATGCTCGGGCTGCCACACTCGGTTCATCTCCATTGCAACAACCTGGGTGTGCCGGGTAACTACAGGACGACCCTCGACACCATGGACCTGGTCCCTGACCTGAACAGCAAACGGCAGAGCCTCTATCTCACGCACGTCCAGTTCCATTCATACGGGGGCAGCACGTGGCGGGACATCGACTCCCGGAGTGAGGAGATCACCCGCATGGTAAACTCGAGCCCTCATATCGTGATGGATATGGGGCAGATAATGTTTGGCAGGACAACCACGATGACCGCTGATGGTCCGATGGAGTTCAAGCTCTACATGCTTCACCATAACAAGTGGAGTAACCATGACGTGGAGCTCGAGACCGGATCCGGGATTATCCCGGTCTATTATTCGAGAAAAAGCCTCGTAAACTGTGTTATGTGGGCTATAGGTCTCGAGCTGGCTCTCCAGACGAAGAGCCCGTGGCAGTGTCTGCTCACCACCGATAATCCGAATGGCGCACCGTTTGTCAAGTACCCTGAAATAATAGCTCTTCTAATGAGCAAGAGGTTTAGGGACCAGGAATGCGCATTGCTTGATTCACGGACAGAGAAACTGGTTCCCCTGATGGCTCTGGACAGGGAGCTTGACTGGAACGAGATTGCAGTGATGACACGAGCGGGACAGAGCCGGGCACTCGGAATTGAAGCACTCGGAAAAGGACACCTTGCACCCGGTGCGGAAGCGGACGTGGCAATCTATCCTATCCGCACTTCAGAGATAGATCCGTCTGCCCAATATCAGCAGGTGATGGCGGGCTTCTCCCGATCAATGTACACCATCAAGCGGGGGAGGGTTGTGGCCCGGAACGGTGATGTGGTTGTTGAAGGTGCAAACAGCACCATCTGGGTTAAACCGCGACTGTCTCCAGAATACGACCTGGGCAATGACCCTGAATTTGCGAGAAAATTCCAGCAGTATTACACCGTGAGGATGAGCAACTATCCCGTTCAGGACAGTTATCTCCCCAGGGGAGTGTGCATTGAGACGGAGGCGGACCTGTGAGAGTAATCCTCGAGACCAAACCACGGAAAAAATCCAAAATTCCCATCGAGGCCGAATCGATTATCCCGCAGAACTTTCTCCGGGGAACAGATCTATGTGTTTTCGAAGGGAACAAGCAACGTCCGCTCGACGAGATATTCTTCATAACTGTCGAGGGGCCTGCTGTCTCACCTGACCAGGTGGAGGTTATCCTGAAAGGCGATACCGGGCGGATAAAGCGGGTTGGAGAGTATATGAACGCAGGCAAAATCGTTGTAGAAGGCGATATCGGTATGCATTGCGGGAATTTCATGAGTGCCGGGAAGATCACGATAAAGGGCAATGCGGATGCCTGGCTCGGACGGGAGATGAGAGGTGGGGAGATCATCTGTCATGGTAATGCAGGTCATTATTGTGGAGCAGGATACCGCGGTGAGAAGAGAGGAATGAGAGGCGGCCGGCTGGAAGTCCTTGGAAATGCAGGAGATTTTGTCGCGGAGTATCTTTGCGGAGGAGAAGTGATTGTACGTGGGGATACTGGAGACCTTCCCGGTGTCGAGATGCGGGGAGGAAAACTGATCATTGAAGGGAGATGCATCCGCCCCTGTGGAAATATGACGGGCGGTACATGCATGGTTTTTGGACAGGTGCAGGATCCTCTTCCCACATTCGAAAAGAAGGGAAAGACGCAGGTGGACTTCCGCGGGATGAAAGTGACAATGGACTCATACCGGGGCGATGTTGCAAACCGGGGAAAGGGGAGCCTGCTTATGAAGGAGCAGGAGATCTTGCCGGAATAGTCCTGATAAAATAATAGAAAAAGAAAGTCGAATAGTGACTGCAATTGGCGGGTGAACTTTTGCAGATACCAAAAAATGGATGAAACCAGGATTTTTATTCATTTCCTGAATTCAAGGATTTCATCGTAGATTTTATATGATTTACCGTTTTTCAGATAAACCGTCACTTCCACTCTGTCTTTTCCGGTAGAACCGGACACTTCAACATACTCTCCAATATCCGGTTCGGTCATCCTGGCGGACCCCACTGAACCGTCCGGCCTTGTGACTTTCACATCGATGGCAGACAGAAGGATTATTCCGGATCCTCCGCGGAATTCGGCTTTAATGAGGGGATCAAAGGACAACGTCCCCCGGCTGACTTCTACAAGGATATTCTGTTCGCTCGGCATGACGTCTGTCGGTTCTGTCGTAAGAATCGCTGTAGTTGATGTGGTCGTAGCTGTAGTAACAGGAGTTGTTTCCTGCGGAGCCTGGGTACATCCCGCAACCAGGAGAAAAATTCCCAGCCCGCATATCAGGGTGAGTAATCTTACATTCATGAGTGTAGTTCTTACACACATGTTATAAGACCATTATGGAGACTATCGTCTCATACGATAGAAGCGGGATTGAAAAAGAATAAAAATGAATGATTCAGGTATTTTTAGAACTCTTCCACATCTTCAGACTGGCAGGAGGGGCACATTGGCCGCTTTCCAACGCCTTTGAACTTTTCTCCGCATTCTTTGCACTTGTAATTTTTCCCCTCCACTCGTTCGGGGGGGATTTCCATATCTACGGGGCCGCCGACAGTACACATATCACTCTCACCTCACTAGGATGCATGGGCAGGAAATGATATAAGTGTATTTATTTCCATCATTCGGTGCAGGAAGACGCGAGTGTATAATGACTTAATCTCCTCGTTCTTCATCAATGGAATGTGGCGTCTCCCGCCGGAACAAAAATCTAAAAAACCTCATATCTACGCAAAAATCTCAGGAAAAAATGATACCCTCAAATCCAAAACAAAAAACTTCAGGGGGGTTTTATCTTTGAGCTGAATTATTTGGTCAGTCAAAGAGATGTGCCTTAAATTTTGAGGAATCACTCTTTTTCTCGGATCTATCTCTTAAAACGGCCCTCTCTTTTGTCACCGGCAATATCAGGGCGCAGCAGTCACGCTCCTCGACAAAGATTGCGCATCTTTGCCTTATGCAGGGTTTTTTATCAAACGGGCATAATTTATCCGACATATAAATCACCGGCTTATTGCCATTTATTTTTGGAAATTGCAGATTTCCATGCTTTCCATGCCTTTACGAAGAGACCGCCCTGTCTTGCAGTGGACTCTTTCTTCGCAAACAGGCGCTTTGCAGTTTCCTGGTGGGACATAAGAATGTATATGTACAGTCTGAAAAAAAGTGTGTGCCCCCGGGGTATCCTACATCATAGTGTCACGAGCTGGATCACCGGGACCATGGAGAATACCATAATAGCGGCACACATGAGATATCTTTCCTTTATTGCCTGTGTCATTTCGCATATACGGTCGTATATTCCGGTATAAAAATAGAGTTGATGCACGGAGTTCAAATAATGCAACTTTTTTCACTTAATATCGAGCCGATTATCAAATCTAATCCAACCGAAGACCGATCCTCCCCTGAAATCCATCGGTCATATTCATAGTGAAGATTCATGCATCTTCGTGAAACTCCAGGGACAGAGAATTTATGCAGTATCGTGTGTTGCCGGGCGGCGGGCCGTCATCAAACAGATGCCCGAGATGTGCATCACACCGGGCGCATAAAACCTCGGTGCGAACCATTCCGAGGCCCCTGTCAATCTTGGTCCTTATATTGTGCGCATCAACCGGAGCCCGGAAACTTGGCCATCCTGTACCAGAATCGAATTTTGTGTCTGAAAGGAAGAGATCAGTCCCGCAACAGGCACATCCATAGACTCCTTTTCCATGGAAATCGTGATATTTTCCTGTGAATGCCCTTTCTGTACCTGCCTTGCGAGCTACGTAATACTGTTGGGGAGAGAGTATCCTCTTCCACTCTTCATCGGTTCTCTCAACCTTTTCCACCGTTTTGAGTTTTTGATCGGCAACACTGAATAGCTGGATCAATTCAGTTCCGTCATCCGTATCTTTCATTGAGGTCAATGAGTAGGTTCTATCTCAAATATCTTCCTCTCGGGAGTTCTTCGCAAAAGAGAGGATCCTGGCATAGAATATAGAAATAATGCAAAAGATGCCTTCTGCTCCGGGAAATCATCTCTTCAAGTATCGCCGCACCTTTATGGCGATGGCTGGTATTTTGGCCGGATAAAGGCGGATCTTCCGCCGACAGGGACAATCCATAAACAATGCCGGAATCACGGAGAAAATCATCCAGGAGATAGAACTTTCGTCATGAGCTCGAATCCGGTTCCAGCATGTCTGCTACCATAATTATTTCTGGTGTCGACCCGGGGACATCAACCCAAAAACACGAACGTAATACTGGAGTAGTATGTCTTCTCTGCTCCCACATGTGCCAAAACCCCTCCATATTTCAATCATGAGAGAAAGATCTCTTATCAGGAGTTTTTGGTAAATGGAAGTTACGACCAGACGTTGCGACGGCATCCTCACCTTCCTCTGTAAAGGAAGGCTTGACGGCTTTGGCTCAGGCATACTGGAGACCAGTATCAGGGATGCTCTGGGCGATGATGACCGATCGATTGTGGTAGACCTGGACGGGGTCGACTACCTGAGCAGCGCCGGAATACGGGTGCTCCTGGCCAACAGCAAGATGCTCAAGAATCGTGAGGGTATGCTGGCATTGACACGTGTGCAGAAATACCCGTTGCAGGTTCTCGATATGGCAGGATTTTCTTCGGTCTTTTCCCTGTACCCTACAATTGAAGACGCGGTACGTGCGTGCCAGAGATCCCTGGAGCGTGAGGATCTTCTTCTTGACATAATGACTGAGACAAAGGATCGCTCCGGGTTGAAACTCTCCATCGAACCGGGATCTTCCACGCCCGCAATACTTGAAGTGGTCGGTGACCTGGAGGATGTACTACATGCTCGTCTCGTAGCGGAAAAGGTGCGAACTATGAATTTTGCACATACCGGTTACGCTCTGGGACTTGGTGCAATGGGGAGCGGTATCGATGATGCACTCCCCCTTATGGGAGAGATGGTTGTGCTCCACGGATCAATCGTTTGGCTGCCTACGGACGGACATGACACCCCTGATTTCTTCACCCCCCTCAAAAATTCCGATGAAGTTAAAATTTATACCGGCTATGCAATCACCCTCCAGGGTAATTTTCATGAATATCTCACGATCGAGTCGAAATCTCCTGAAGGCGTGACTCTCGCCGAGATATACCAGGAAATCTTTGCACTGGCACGGGAGAGGAAAAAACCGGGTTCGATCGTTGCGGTTGCCATGTGGGGTGTCTGTGCCGGGCTTGAAAGCTCGGGGATCAAGAAGGCGCCGATCACCAGCTCGGCTCCACCCAACGACAGATCGATTCTCGACCGTGAATATTTTGATGAATGGATGGCTCATGATGCAGAACCAAGATACCATGGAGATACCATGGTCAGTTTTGGAATCGGAGTCAACCTTTCAGCAGATACTGCCTCCCAACCAGAAAAAGCACTCAACCTGCTCTACTACCGGCATCCCCAGAATCCACCGAGTGACGATATGTTTCTTCACAACCATGGAGTGATATTCCGGAACGTCTTGTATGAACCATCTTCAGGTCTCGATTCACAGATCCAGAAGATCGTGAGCACCGGCGAATTTGTCGACATGCGACATCTCCTGGATACCACCAGGCTAAAAAAAGCGAAGGTCGGGGTTGCCTATATTTCAGAAATTAAGAGAGATCCGGCACCGCAAACCCCGGATGCATTGGATCTATTTTCTTAATTTTCTTTCTGCCAGCAGCAAGGAAACTGCCAGCGCCCCTGCAATCGGTACCAGGCCGAGGGGAGCCTTCCCTGAAGCAGTGTCCGGGACAGCAACCAGGTTTGCATTCACTTCTACCGGAGCCTCCCCTGTTACCTGGACATTCATTGTATATGGCTGGTAACCGGACAGTTCAAGCCTCACCGTACGGGTGCCGAGTGGAACATCGTTAAGGATAACCGGCGACTCACCCATGTATTGATCATCGATGTACACGCCTGCACCGGCAGGAACCGAATTGACAGATATTGTACCCGTGGTCACCGGGGCAAGAGTCACAGGAAGCTTGACGATGTCATTTGGACCGATATAAACATAACTGGTATTTGTGACATATCCCTCCTTCGACACTGCGACAGTATGTTCGCCCGGAAGCACATCATAGAGTATCAGGATTCCTGAAGAATCAACCCTCCCGGCCGGTTTATTGTCAAGGGCAACCTCCGACATGGCCGGTGTAGCCAGGACATGAATTCGTCCATATTGGACCGGCGGTTGTGCACTGAGAGTGACATAAATATGTACAGTCTCTCCTTTTGCAGGAACAGAGTTGATGGGTCCGGTGTAAGTCCTGTATCCCGCTTTTTCCACGGAGTAATTCCTGTAGGGGGTCCCGGTGATATAAACCGGGACATCAAGGATCCCATCCTTGATCTCACCCATGAATTCGCCATCAAAGTAGACCTGTGCACCCTCGACATTGCAGTGAACCCTGTATGTACCCATATCTCCTCCAATCACCTCGCTTTCCTCTCCTGAGACGGGGCATAGTACAAAAAGGAGACTCAATATGACTACAGAAGGCAATATGCGGTTAATTTTCATGATTTCACCAATAGGTTATATAAGGGTGGAATTCCGGGTATTTATACTTATCAGTAATTTTCTTTTCTCTGACTCCCGCTGGATCCGGATAAAAAACGGGTTATGGGAGAATGCCGACTCATCTAACGATTGTTTCCCGAAGTCTGCGTTGGGAGGTAGGGAATCAGCGAAGCCGCAAGCCTTGCCAGGTCCATCGATTGGAGGATCACCCGTCCCGGCCCGGTGAGGGTCGTCAGGAACAATCCCTCGCCGGCGAAAAATACCGATTTGACCCCACCGGCGAGAGAAATATCATAAGTGACCGTGTTTTCGAATCCCACGACGAGTCCTGTCGAAACCCGTATAACCTCGCCCGGTTTCAGATTCAACTCGATGATATCCCCGCAGCAGTGGAGAAAGACATTGCCCGAACCACTGTATCGCTGCAATATAAAACCCTCTCCGCCGAAGAGTCCCGACCTGATCTTTTTCGTGAACGCAATATCGAGATCGATTCCTGATTCGGAACAGAGAAAGGCATCTTTCTGCGCAATAAATTCATTTTCCTGCAGGAATACGGGAAATATCTTACCCGGAACGTTTCCGGCAAATGATACGAATCCCTCCCCGCCATCAGGAGCGAATTCAGTGATGAAGAAGCTCTCCCCGGTAACCATTCTTTTAAAGCCTTTGAAAAAGCCTCCTTTGACCCCGGTGTTCATCTTCATATTCCCGCTCATGTTTACCATGGCCCCGGCTTCTGCATATACGCTCTCGCCCGGGTTCATGACGACTGTGACCTGCTGGAGATTGTCCCCGGTTATTTCATGCCTCATGACACTCATACGTAATAGGTAGGAAAGCCAAAAAAAGGTATTCTCCTGCGGGTTACCGCAAGGGAGATGATACGCTCTTCTTACAGAGCGATTATCGATTCATTGGAAGGCAAATGTTGTATGAAGGAAGGATTGAGCATTGAGGCAAAGATCGGGGAGATCCTTTTGGCAATCGGGATTGTCCTATCCTTCATCGCCCTGCTTTATCTCATCCTTTACGGAGCACTCCCATTTTCCACCAGGTTTTTTCCCGTACATCTTATCGCCGGGTTTTTTCACCTAGTTGTACTGGTCAAGTGTGCAGGCATCATTACTGCGATTGCCGGATTATTATCAGCAAAACACCGCAGGTTTCAGAAGGCAGGAGTGCTGGCGGTGGTCGCAACCCTGCTTCCACCAATCGATCTCGTATTCTTCCTGGCAGGGCTGCTGCTCCTGATCAGTCCGGAGGCCAGGAAACCTTCTTGACGTCCCGAAAAAAAACTGGATATATCAGATGTCACCGAACCAAAAACGCCCGGGCGAGGGGAGAGCATCTCCTGAATATTGCAGATGCACATCATGCGGGTACCGGATGGCCCGGCCGCCGGAAGTCCCCTGTTATCTCTTACGATGTCCCCGGTGCGAGGGACAGATGTTGGATGCGTAATCCACTGCTGAACCAGTCTTAAACATCAAGAGCCCATCCACATGAACCATGTCCCTGAACAATGGGGTGCCTCTATTTGTTTCGTTTTTCATCTCCAGGTTTAAGGTCATCAGGCCATCACCAGAGATAATCCCGGATAAGAGACGAATAAATATCAAATCAGGTTTTTTCATCGATTCGATAATTATTCTATAAAAATCATATTATTGTTTTTTCTTCAATCTCTGCAAATTTGTTTGTTTTTACAGGAATTGTGATAATCTGTCAGTTATCGTTATTCTTACTCCATTATTTATTGATCCCGACCAGGTGGGTATCGGAATATTGTAATAATCCAGGCGTTCCTGGATTTCGGCATCTTCGCGTGCTGGTATTGGCGGAAGAGCCTGGGTTGGCCATGGCCTGTACAGAACTCTGTTTCTGGGATCAGATACGGAATCAGCACCATGGACCGGATCTACATAATCCTCCGGTATCACCGTTCCATTACCAAATGTATTTGCATACACATAGCCTGTTTCAGGGTCCACAATATATCTCTCTTCCTGGGTTTGCCGGCAATCCCGGCACTCTGCACCGGGAAAGAGATCCTTGCATAAGTATCCGTACGGGAATGCGTCTTTGGAGAACCTGCATAGGCATCCATCTGATTTATCGAGGTTATCTGCGGATATATCTGAAATATCCTCGTTCATGGTACCGCCGTACATCGATACGGATGGTATTGCAAGTGCCGAACCTGTGACAAATGCCAGGGCAATAATAATCAATGTTGATTTATTCATTTTTTCACATCTGTTTAGTTAGTCGGACTTACTCGTCTGAATATGGAATGGTGGAGATTATGATACTTATCTTATTTCAAAATGGGCAATGCCTGCCGAACCCGTCTGCAATACCTCCAGAAAGCCTTTTTGAATAATTCGGTGCAGACCGGAAGACCGATTAAAATTTGGGTCATTTACAGACAAAATCCGACAAAAACGGCAATAAAATAGGCCAGGGCCGAGACTCGAACCCGGGTCGGGGGATCCACAGTCCCCTAGGATGACCAGCTACCCCACCCTGGCAGATGTACCCTCTTTATTTTGTAACGGACGCTATTTAATGTATCTCATCTGCCAGACTTTGCCTTTTTACCGGGGTGATTTTTTTATAGCAGGGATGTTCTATAAGATACCGGAATCCAAGGGAGATCATCTGCACGGCATACCGGAATCCTTTTGCTTCCCGGATTGGTACAATCCCCGGTATCCCCTGCAGAAGGGAGCCGGAGGACGGCACGGGGTGCAGGGCGCTCTCGTCGGGTGAATAACATGGCAAAAAAAGAGGATATAAGAACGCCTATCGTCTGTGTGCTTGGGCATGTCGATCACGGAAAGACATCGCTGCTTGACCGGATTAGAGGATCTTCGGTGGTAAGCACGGAAGATGGGGCTATCACGCAGCATATCGGAGCGACAATCGTCCCCATCGAGGCCATAAAAAGAATGAGCGGTGCCATTGATAAGATGCCCATCAATATTCCAGGCCTGTTATTCATCGATACACCTGGTCATCATGCGTTCACCACCCTCCGTGCACGTGGAGGGGCTCTTGCTGATATGGCAATCGTTGTTGTGGATATCAATCAGGGCTTTCAGCCACAGACAATTGAAGCCCTCCAGATACTCCGGAATTACAAGACCCCCTTTGTCGTTGCGGCAACAAAGATAGACAAGCTGCACGGATGGAGAGTAAACGAAAATGAACCATTTCTAACGAGCTTTTCACGCCAGAACGATCGCGTAAAGGACCTTATAGAGACCAAGATCTATGAACTTGTCGCCAGTCTGTCGGATCTCGGATTTTCCGCCGAACGCTTTGACAGGGTTACGGATTTCCAGCGTAATCTGGCAATTGTTCCCGTAAGCGCCCACAGCGGCGAAGGTATTGCCGAACTGCTCATGGTCATGATTGGCCTTGCCCAGAGGTATATGGAGCAGGATTTGGAGATGAGCGTTGAAGGCCCTGGTCTCGGGACGATACTGGAAGTCAAGGAGGAGAGGGGACTTGGGCCCACTCTTGATGTAATCCTGTATGATGGAACCCTTTCCGTCGGTGACGAGCTTGCACTGGTCACCAGGACTGGCGTTGTAACAACCCGCGTCCGGGCGCTCCTGAAACCAAGGCCGCTCAAGGAGATACTGGTGGAGGACAGGTTTGAACGGGTAAAGTCTGTAAACGCAGCGTCAGGGATCAAAGTCAGCGCGCCCAACCTCGAGGGGGCAATTGCCGGATCGCCCGTCCAGGTTATTCGTGGCGATTCCATCGAAGTTATCAAGCGAATAAAACGGGAGATGGAAGAGATCAATGTGAAATTATCTCCCGACGGGTTAATCATAAAAGCAGACACGATTGGTGCCCTCGAGGCGCTTTCAAAGGAACTCGAAAGCCAGGAGATAGGCGTCATGAGGGCCGAAGTTGGGCCCGTAAGCCGCCATGACATCATCGAGGCCGAGACTATTAAAAACCCGTATTACAAGGCCCTGCTCTGTTTCAATACGCCGCTCCTCCCAGATGCGGCAGAGATGCTAAAGGAAGAGGCGCACTCCAAGGTCAGGGTGTTTGAAGAAAAAGTGATCTACAAGCTTGTCGATGACTACGTGAACTGGCGCGACGAACTCAAGAGAAAGGCAGAACAGCAGAGATTTGAACAGATCGTAATGCCGGCAAAGATCAGGATTCTTCCGCATTGTATATTCAGGCAGAGCAATCCTGCAGTTGTGGGGGTGAGGGTTTTAGGCGGAACGCTCCGGACCAATGTGAACCTTATCCAGAAAGATGGGAAAAAGGTTGGACATCTCAAATCGATGCAGCTGAACCAGGAGAATATCAGGGAGGCCCCGGCCGGAGCGGAAGTGGCGATATCCATTGAAGGCGCCACCGTTGGAAGACAGTTGGCAGAGGAGGACGACCTCCTGGTTGATATACCCGAGCGGCATGTGAAGGTGCTTGAAAAGGAGATGCTGAAGCATCTGGGGATCGATACCCAGGAGGTACTTGAAGAGTTCACCTCCATGAAACGGAAGAACGATCCCTTCTGGGGTAAATAGTATTTAATATATCACTCACCCAATTTATTGGGTACTTCTCAGCAGGCCACCGTGGCACCCTATCGACAGGGTGTGTTGCGGGTCTCCGCTTCGGGGATTTTACAGAAGAGTGAATGGCCGGCGTATGAGAATGAGTGATCCGTAATTTCATACAATAAGGAGATCGATGACATGGTGGAATTCAAAGTAGTCTTGTCAGACCAGAAGACAGGCCGTGCATACAATGTGGATGTAAGCGGCGGTTCAGCCGGGGCAATAATGGGAAAACATATCGGCGAGGAAATTGATGGCGGTCCATTGGGGCTTCAGGGTTACCGCATGGAGCTAACCGGCGGTTCTGACAGGAACGGTACGCCTGCCAGGAAGAATCTTCCTGTTTCAGGACGGAAAAGACTGCTCGTTTCCGGAGGAGTAGGATTCAAGCCGGTAATGGATGGACAGAGGCGTCGCAAATCTATGAGGGGAAATGAGATTACAGCTGATTTCGTCCAGATCAACGCGCGTGTCACCACGTATGGGGACAAACCGCTGGAAGAGATATTTGCAAAACCCGTCGAAGAAGAGAGTAAGGCCTGAATTATTCTCCTTTAAGTATCTGGTCCCTCAGGGCCGGCAATATATCTTCAAATCCTACATTATACTTTTTGGCGAGTATGACGATCGCCGCTTCGGGACGTAGGTTCCCATCAAATTCTTTCTGGATAAGGGAATTCATTTCAGAGACCACATCTTGTACGGGTTGCCCGCTCTCGGCAACGATCCTGCCGAGCAGATCCTGGTAAGGATCCGATCTCTCAAATATCGCCGAGGAGGGTTTGAATCCTATTGGAATTTCGACCGACGATACATCAAATGTCGGCCTTATCATGTCTCCTTCATATTCTATGAGGCCTTCCTCCCCTGCCCGGGAAAGCAGGAGATTCGCCTGTTCGATATTCATCCAGTGCCGGTCGAATGCCAGGTAATAAATTATCTCGTTCTTTTTCAGTTGCTCCTTTCTGGCATGCCTGAATGATGCGGCAAGAGTGGTGGTAAGACTCAAAAAAGACCTCCCATGCAGGTGTATGCCATCATGCCTTCTCTCCCTTAAATGTACTATATCTGCCAGCACTATCAAATAATCGTTCAACAGGCCGGTGAGTCTTGAAGATACGATATCATATGGGCTTTGTTAGAGTATCCGAAGAATGCTCGCTCCATCCGGGCCAGCCGTGATATCTCCAGGCGACGTATTTCATCATATCTTTTTTATTTTTTGATTCCATTAAATTTTAAAACGTCTTTTTTGAAAATTAAAGTCCATTTTGGATATTATATATGATGTTAAGATCACAATCTATATACCGGCTCCACCCAATTAATACTTCGACAAAAGTCGTATCCGTGATCGTCCTCCTCCTACGCACCTACTCATTTCTGGATACGACTTTTGGATACTATACGCTAACAATTATTACCAAATATTTTTCAGAAATATTGAATAAAAGAGTTTATTCTATAAGATATGCGTTGATCACGCCATCCTGCCCGGGCCTGCTCGCAATGCGGGCATTTCCAAGCTCAGTCCTTATAATGGCCCCTTTAGTGAGGAGGTTTCTCCGTACATAGTTGGGATTTGCCACGTTTTGTTCCACCGTCTCGATTTTTGCCCTCTTCACTTCGCCGGTGGCTTTGTTCGCAACATTGGCATACACCGCCCGCATTGCACGCACCTTGGTATTCCCGCCGGTTGTTCGGATAATCTTGCGACGATCTTCGCCAATATGAGTTTCTGCCGGAGCAGAACCGATTTCTGTTCTTCTCTTGCCCTGTGATGGGCGATAACGGCCGCCGGTGGCCTGCCTTACTGATCTACCTTGCCAAAGCATTTGATTTCCCCATTTGTTCCTTTTTTGGCAGCTTTCTGCCGGGCTATTACCCTATCAGAGTGCTCTTAATATTACGTTCCCAGATATTTAACTACTCTGTTTGCGAGAGCAGTGCGTCGATGATGCCTTCCACGCCTGTCCCTTCTTTGAGATTGGTCCTGAATATCTTCATCGAGGGATTGTAACGCCTCATATCAGTCTCCATGCGGTCGAGATCGGCACCTACTAAGGGGGCGAGATCAACCTTATTGATCACACCTATCTGGCAGCCCCGGAACATCATCGGATGCTTGTTCACCACATCATCCCCTTCAGTTGAGCTTATCACAACCAGACGTTTCTCTGCACCAAGCCGGAAATCGGTCGGGCAGACCATGTTGCCGACATTCTCAATGAAGAGGAGATCGATATTGTCCAGAGGCAGATCCTCGATTGCGTGCTCCACAAGATGCGCATCGAGATGGCATTCCTTTCCGGTATTGGCGTTTACTGTAGGAATACCGAGGGCGACGATCCTCCTATAGTCATCATCTCCGTAGACATCCCCTGCGATTGCAGCCGCACGAACACCCCTATCCCTGAGAAGAGGAACCATCTTCTCGATAAGGGCGGTCTTTCCCGATCCGATGGCACCCAGGAGATCGAATGCCCTGATCCCATGCCCTCGCAAAGTTGCAGAATTATTATCTGCAATTTTGTTATTGACGTCGTAAATGTCTTTTTCGATCCTGACGTCGATATGATGCATAAAAATACGTTTGATGCTACAGTGTTTATAGGTTCACTTTCCAACATGTAATGCAATGAAGGATGAACGAATTCTCTATCCCTGTTATTTTGATGCCGGTCTGTTACGCAGTGAGGGGAGAAGGGTTTCAAGATCGAGGGCGGTAAAGAATCCGTCGATTGCCGATATTGAGCGGGCCACAAAGAAGGCAGGTCTCCAGTTCCGTGTAGAACAGAAGCCTCACCCCGCGTACTGGTGGAAAAGGGAGGGTCGTCTGGTTGTTAACTGGGATAAGAGCAAGGAAAAACTTATGAGACTCATTGCAGGAAACCTGGAGGCCAGGAAATGAGCGGGATGTACGACCTGCATACCCATACCACGATGAGCGATGGCGAAATGCTACCAATCGAGCTTATCCGGCGGATGGCGGTACTGGGGTATGATACGGTGGCAATTACTGACCACGCAGACAGCTCAAATCTGGAGACTTTGCTGGCAGCGTTGCCGAAGGTGAGAGCGTTTGCGGATGTTTATGGGATAAGGCTGCTCTGCGGTGTGGAACTCACCCACGTTCCGCCCACTCTCATTCAGGAGATGGCGCAAAAGGCCAAGACTCTGGGGGCTGATGTGGTGGTGGTTCATGGCGAGACACCTATGGAGCCCGTGGCGCCGGGGACTAACCATGCAGCATGTTCCTGTACTGATGTCGATGTTCTTGCCCACCCGGGGTTGATCACGAGAGAAGATGCCATACTGGCAGGTGAACATGGGGTTGCACTGGAACTGACCTCGAGAGGAGGTCACAATCGGACAAACGGGCATGTGGCCAACATAGCAAGGGATACCGGTTGCACACTGGTTGTGAATTCTGACGCGCATGGCCCACATGATCTCCTGGACAAGCGCGCGAAATTTACTGTTGCCATGGGTGCCGGACTTAAAAAAGACGAGTGTTCCCGCGCACTCTCTTTAAATATCGAAAAACTGATTTTTCAGTGAAATTACTATTTATATCTTTACAAAAGGTTTATATATATTTACTATCAATATATATAGATTACTAAATCATCTGCACCGCCGTCTCCCGATGGCATGCAGCATGGGGTTTTATCTTGAAATCTATTGGTCATGTGATGCATACTGTCGGCAATCGTCTTCTCGTTGTCAGGTGCGATCCGGCTCATCTCCCAAAGATGTATGCAGATGTGATCGATAAAAGGATGAAACCTGTCGGCAGGGTTGTGGATGTGTTTGGAAATGTGTCTGCTCCATGTGCTGCAATTCTCTGCAGGACTCCGGCAGTGGCCCTTGGGGGAGAGATGCTGTTTATAAGATAGCGAGGAATCAAGATGCAGGAAGTAGAAAAACTCAAAATTCTCCAAAATGAGCGTGAGACTCTTAAACAGCGCTTAAAAGAACGTGTAAAAGAGCATGAGAAGAAAGCCGAGGACCATACCGAGACAGTCTGTCCCGAGTGCGGAAGCCGGCAACTCGTGCATGATTATGAGCGTGCGGAGCTGGTATGCCAGAACTGCGGGCTTGTTATCGATGACGACTTTATTGACCGGGGACCGGAATGGCGTGCCTTCGATCATGATCAGCGCATGAAGCGTTCCCGTGTGGGCGCACCGATGACCTTTACCATCCATGACAAGGGTCTCTCCACGATGATCGACTGGAGAAACCGTGACTCATATGGCCGGGCTATCTCCAGCAAGAACAGGGCGCAGCTCTACCGGCTTCGCAAGTGGCAGCGGCGGATCAGGGTAAGCAATGCTACCGAGAGAAACCTGGCTTTTGCGCTGAGTGAGCTTGACCGGATGGCATCGGCCCTTGGACTGCCGCGGAATGTCCGCGAAACCGCCGCGGTCGTTTACCGTGATGCAGTTGACAAGAACCTCATAAGAGGAAGGAGTATCGAGGGCGTCGCGGCAGCAGCGCTGTATGCAGCCTGCCGGCAGTGCAGTGTACCACGGACACTCGACGAGATCGCAGAGGTTTCCAGGGTGTCGAGAAAGGAGATCGGAAGGACGTACCGTTTCATCTCCCGTGAACTCGGACTGAAGCTTCTTCCCACTTCACCGATCGACTATGTTCCCAGATTCTGCTCGGGCCTGAACCTGAAAGGCGAAGTCCAGAGCAGGGCGGTTGAGATCCTCCGCCAGGCAGGGGAGCGCGAGCTCACCAGCGGCAGAGGCCCGACAGGTGTGGCCGCCGCGGCCATCTACATCTCCTCAATTCTCGGAGGAGAACGCCGTACACAGCGGGAAGTGGCCGAGGTTGCCGGGGTGACAGAGGTCACAATCAGAAACCGGTACAAGGAACTGGCCGAAAAACTCGATATCGAGATAATTCTGTAATCCTAGGGGTATCATATCCATATCCTTTTTTTGAACTTGTTGAACCGCTTATCTCCTGTTTGTGAATGGAACATGAGCATTTTTCCGATCAGTAACAACTATATCCAAACGATAGAAAACTAAGTTACCACATCCGGGCTTGTAGATCAGGGGTAGATCGTTACGTTCGCAACGTAAAGGCCGCGGGTTCGAATCCCGCCAAGTCCATAGTAAGGATAAGACAAGAGGTGACCAGAAGGTCGCCCGGGTTCGAAGGGCGTGAGCCCTCGGTCCGCAAGAGTAAAGGCCGCGGGTTCGAATCCCGCCAAGTCCATAGTAAGGATAAGACAAGAGGTGACCAG
>Ga0272442_10000093_pt1 | contig 139498 bp, 101 predicted proteins | sample SSMForm2O_FD_200262 | JGI IMG/M metagenome (GOLD analysis project Ga0272442, IMG submission 200262) | Marine sediment archaeal communities from Little Sippewissett salt marsh, Falmouth, MA, United States - SSM-Form-2O | ecosystem: Environmental > Aquatic > Marine > Wetlands > Sediment ... | reverse complement strand
GGAGCCGGGCGACTGGAGCGACCCGCAGGAGGTAACATTCAAGCTCCGCACGCCGACAACCCTTATGTACGACCAATATCGCAACCAGTTCACCTGGGATTTTATCCCCGGCGCGGACGGCTACGAGTTCGAGCTCGATGACGGTTCCGGCTCGGGTTTCGTGCAGATTTACAGCGGTCCGAACAATCATTTCGTGCACGCTCTTGCGAAAGGGACATATAAGTTCCGTGCCCGCGCCGAGCGTGACGCGGAGCAATCCGGCTGGTCGAACGAGTTCGAGACTGTGATTCTGTTCGCCGCGCCGACCGGTTTGCATTACGATTCGAGTGCGCATAAAATCAAGTGGGACAAGGTTCCGGGTGCAGCGCAGTATCAGCTCGTGAACGAAATGGGCTCGGTGAATTATATCGGCGCGAAAAACGAGTTCGGCGATATGCCGAGCGAGCCGCAGCAATACCGTGTCCGCGCGGGGGATGATACGATGTTGGTCTGGGGCGAGTGGAGCGCATGGACACAGCTTGGGTAGAGCCACCCCCTCCCGCAAGCTGGTGAGGGGAGAATGGAAACACCCGAATAGGCAACATGAAAACAGGCGAAGCCTGCGAAGTCGAGGAAAGTTGCCATGAAAACACCCGAAGGGTGCGCGCAGCGCCGTATGAGGGGTAAATCGGGAGAAGGTGGCGCGAAGGTACGGATGAGGGAGCAACTGACAACCGACAATCGACCCCTGTCGAATTTTGCTCTTTGAAAATGTATTTTATCGAAGTATATTGTTTTGATTCTTCTCAAAAATAACAGGAAAAATATTTGACATTGATTTAATCTGGAACGATTTTAATTTTATGACCAAAGAAAGAACATTGGTAATTGATATAGGCAACCGCCTTGCAAAGATATATGTGGTGAGAGGTGATGAACTTGGCGGTCGATGGGTTTTCATGCAATCGGACCCTTCATGGTTCAATCGACTTGGGGACATTGCCGGCAAATCAAAGTGTCGCGATGCCGTTCTTGTTTCGGTGATACCTGATAGCATAGAACAAGCGCAAACGATATTATCGCGTGCAGGTCTTGAAACGCTTGTCATTGGTGGCGAGATGCGCCTTCCAATCAGGCTCGACTATGGTTCGCCGAAAAGACTCGGTGCGGATAGAATTGCGACGGCTGTCGGGGCATGGCATTTTTACAGCGATGATTTTGGGAAAAAAGATGATGCCATCGTTATTGTCGATGCCGGCAGCGCAATCACTATCGACCTTGTTAAAAACGGCGTATTTTATGGCGGCGCAATAATGCCGGGACTTAATATTATGCGCAATTCTCTTCATCGGAATACGGCTCAACTTCCAGAGACAACCGAAAAAATTGCACCGCAATTCCCCGGTAAAGGCACCGAGCAATGTATAATTGCCGGCGCTATTTCCGCTGCCACCGGCGCTGTCGATTTCCTGTGGAATAAATTCACAGGGAAGTCAGCAAAAGGAAAACTCATTTTAACCGGGGGAGATAGCGAGATTCTTGCCGGGCATATTGAAATCCCACATATTATCGACCAATTGCTTTTACTTAAAGGAGCGGTTGCCATACTGGACTTTAAAAAAAACGGAGCGTAATGCTATGGCAAAACCACCCGATGTTTACGAATATATCGGCGTCATTCATATTCACACAACCGATTCTGACGGAAGTAGAACCCATGATGAAATAATAAAAATGGCACATAAATATGGATTGGATTATTTAATGTTCGCCGACCACATGACCCTCGACAATAAAAGTAAAGAGGGCTGGTATGACAAAACTCTTGTCATTATTGGATATGAGCATAACTATGATGTTAAGGATAGCAATCATTATCTTATTTTCGGTTTAAACAGGACATTGCCCGGCGACCTGAAACCGGAGATGTATGTCAAACGAGTAAGGCAAGCTGGAGGACTCGGAGTAATAGCCCATCCCGATGAAGACCGGGAACTCGATAAATATCCACCGTTACCATGGACGGATTGGTCTGTTAGTGAGTTTGACGGAATAGAAATATGGAATCACATGTCCGCGTGGCTCGAGGGATTGGCAAAAGGAAGCAAAATAAAATATCTCCTCAATCCCCGGAGTCTTCTTCAAGCTCCCCCGAAAAAAACTCTCGAGCGATGGGATAGAATCAATCTCCACCGAAATTGTGTTGGAATCGGCTCTGCCGATGCCCATGGGCATAGGGTGAAACTTCTGGGTATTTTCTGGAAAACAATTTTTCCGTACGAAGTCGAACTTTGCTCGATTAGAACTCATGTGATAACAAAGCAGCCTTTGCCCCGCGGTTTCGCACCGGCTCACGACGAGTTTATTCACTCTCTTAAAGCATGTCGAGCATTCGTATCCAACTATCGCTGGGGTGATGCTCGCGGTTTCCGTTTCTGGGCGGAAACTCCACGCTATTATGCGCTTATCGGTGATAGAATTACATATCATCCCAAGCTGAAATTTTTTGTAAGGTCACCATATTCAGCAAAGGTAATTCTGATACGCAATGGTGAAAAGATTGCCGAAGATGAAGGCACAAAGGTTGTATTTAACACCCGGGGTCTCGGTTGTTATCGTGTCGAACTCTGGCGGGATGGCAAAGGGTGGATTTTCTCCAATCATATCCATGTCGAGAAGCAGGATGCATATAAATCACAGGATTCCTATCGAACAGAAAGAAGAAATCATCATGGTAGCGAAAAGAATCCACGCTCGAGGTCCGACACGAGGGCAAAAAAATACTCGAGAACAAATAAAGATACAGGGATTAAAAACACGCAAAATCGCAGGAACCGCAATTTGCCGAGCAAAAAAGGTTAAGGATAAGAAAATGACTGAAAGCTCAGAAAAAATTGACTCATTAGCGCGAGCCGACTACCATATTCACCCGGATTACTCTTTTGATGCAAAGAGTTCGATAGAGGACTTTGTGCTTGCGGCAATTGCCAAAAAGCTCGAAAAAATCTGTTTCACAACACACATAGACCTGGATCCCAATCGTGCGGCGCTCGATGCCTTTATGTATATCGACGGTGAATTTGTTGTTTTAAGTGATATGTCTGTGCGGCGCTATCTATCGGATATCGAACATGTTAAAAAAAACTATGCTAATCAAATCGATATTGCTGCCGGCTTCGAGTTCTCGTACGAGGAACATTATGAGCATTTGATAGAGGATTTTATAAGCAAATTTAATCCTGACTTTTCAATCGGCTCGATTCATTCTGTCAACGGTTTTGAAGTAACTTCTCGAGTTGCAATAGCGGTTGCCGTGCGTGTATTATCACCCAATCCATTTTTCGAGCGCTATTTCGAGATTATGATTGCCCTTGCGCAAAGCGAGCTTTTTTCCACAATCGGGCATTTCGACGGCTACAAGAAATATCTTTCGCGTTATTGGGGGATGTCCAATATCGAACGACTCGAGCAAGAGATAATACCCGATATCGCCCAGAGAATCGCAGAAACCGGCGCAACTTTTGAAATTAACTCATCCGGTTTTAGGAAAGGGCTGTGCGCACCGTATCCTTCCGCAGTCGTTATAAGAACACTTGTAGAGAACGGTGTTGAAATTGGAACATTCGGTTCGGATGCACATAGACAGGAAGATGTCGGTTCACTTCTGGGGAACTCGGCGAATTATGTTAAGGCGGCGCTGAATATCAAGTGAACGCTCCTGTCAATAAACTCCGGTATTTTTCCTTTTGTTATACAATAGAATATTATAATAGGAGGCAATATGAAAATGATTCGTTTGTTTTGTACTTTCTTTGGGTTGCTTTTTTTATTTAGCTTATTCCCCACAATACCACATGCTTTGACCTGTCCACAATTTCACTGTAATCCGCAGCATACAGGCAGGATACAGTCGAGATGCAGATGCACTACACCGAGGATTAAATGGACTTTCCCGACCGGCGCTGCTGTTATGTCGTCACCCATATTCGACGAAAATGCGGTCTATTTTGCTTCCTATGATTCACTTATCTATTGTATCGACAGGGAAACAGGCAATTTTATTTGGTCATTTCCTACCGGTGGAAGAGTCAAGCGAGCAGGCGCATTAACACAGGATTCCACAGTTGTTTTTGCCGGTGAAGACTCTTGGGTTTATGGTTTGCATAAAGAAACCGGTAGTCTATTATGGTCGTATGAAACTGTCTCGCCCTGTTGGGGCGCCGTTACATGGGATCCGGCAACCGACAATGTCTATCTAACCTCATATTATGATGGGAGTTGGCACGGATGGCTTTATGCCTTTCATTCCGATGGCACTTTTCTGTGGAGAAAAGACCCACCCGGAAGTGGAACATGGATGGTCATATCACCCGCTCTCGACGATTTCGGTAACCTAATAACATCAGATTTTCACAACCTTAATGCCAATTTAACCGCCTATGATTCTGCATCGGGTTCGATAGAATGGAACATCAATCCTGTTTGCAGCGGGGAAAACGATATTCACTCGTCTCCATGTATCGATACATTGCGGAATCGGATATACTACGGCGAGGCAAGCAGCAGCGCCGAGAGACGCATCCGGGCAATAGACTATACTGCGACATCCGCATCCGAGGCTTGGGGTTATATTGTACCGGAAAAAATCTTCTCTTCGCCGGCGCTTGGTGCGGATGGTACAGTTTACATCGGTTCGAATGACGACAGCCTTTATGCTATGAATCCAGATGGAACGGTGCGATGGACTTTTCCAACCGGCGGTGATATTCAATCAAGTCCGTTAGTCGATTCGACAGGTGCAATATATTTTGGTTCGAATGATGGCAATCTATATTGCATCGACTCAACAGGATTTGAGCTGTGGCGGATAGCATTGGGTGGCGCTGTAATTTCATCCCCTACAATGGATGAAAACGGAATAATATATGTTGGATGCAATAATGGCAATTTATACGCTATTGGATGCAGTCCCCCGGAACCGGTAATTGTGTCTCCTTCCCCGGGGATAATAACATCCTGCGACAGCATGCCCATCGTCTTGAATATATATGATGACAGCGGTGATTTCGACCCGACATCGGTGGAAATTACTATCGATGACACATTACATTACTCATTTGCAGATGGTATGTCCTTTGAAACAGTGGTTTTAACATTCCCACCACAAGTGCTCTGGATAGATGGTCAATTAGTTGATGTTTGCCTTACAGCCTGTATGGACACCGGTGGTACATCCGCCGATTCACTACCGCTTTGCTGGGACTTTACTGTTGACCTGTCCCCGCCTGTATTTATCGACCCTATCCCGGAACCCGAAGAGATTATCGTTGTGCGTTCACCATTAATATCTATCGAGGTTTTCGATTCAATTGCAGGATTGAATGAAGATAGTCTCATAATGACAATCGATGGTGATACTATTCCATCAGTATTCGCGGCAAATGTTCTGAGTTTCGATTGCGGGGGTACATATTCTTTTACCGGCGGGGATTCCGTGATTATCTGTGTCCATGCGAGCGACATGGCTGAAATTTGCAATTCAAATGCAGCGGACACTTGCTGGAATTTTTATATAGCAGCGGAAGGTCCTGTAATCTCACCGATTCAGCCACCGCAAAATACTGTCAGCACATGTGATGACCAGTATGCAATATTTATTTTCGATGATTCCGAGGGAATCGATACCGCAACAGTATGGGCGACAATAAATAGCGATACGGTTGACCCGATATGGTTGACATTCGATGGCGAAACACTGCTGGTGGAATCGCCTTCAGGGAATTTTGCCGACGGTGAAACAATTACAGTTTGTGTCGGGGGAAGCGATAATCTCGGTAATGTGCAGGATACTATCTCGTGCATTACATTTATCATCGACCTAACACCTCCAATATTTTCCGACATAAATCCCGTTTGTGGCGATACAATAACATCCTACTATCCCGCATTTTCTGTCGATATCATCGATATCATAGCAGGCATCGATGAGGAATCGCTCTGGATGACAATGAATGGTGATACTGTAATTAGCTCATTCGATGGCTTTTCACTGACATGGCTGTCCGATACGGCTTTTCTACCAAATCAATGGGTGGAAATCTGCCTCGGTGCGGCTGATTCTCCTGATTTTTGTGCTCCACATGTTATGGATACATGCTGCAGCTTTTATATTATCCAGCGCCCCGACATTATGTTGTATGATATCATACTCGATCCACCGTCGCCAAGTTATGAAGGTATCGAGGTTACATTCTGCGGTCGTATTTTTAATGACCTATTTCAAGATGTAAGTGATTTCGATATCGCTGTTATTATAAACGGTCTAACGGATGGAATTATTCCAATAGACACTTTAGTCAGGGGGGATTCGGATTCTCTTGGCTGGACGGTCGATTTGCCGCAGGGCACGCATGAGCTTTGTTTCTTAGTTGACTACGACGATGTAATTCTCGAATCGAATGAAGAAAACAATATGGAGTGTATCGAGTTGGTAATTACCGATATGGGTTGTGCAAGAATGCCGAATCCGTTCACGCCCAATGGCGATGGGATTAATGATTTTGCGCAATTCACTTACCCGAATATATACACAAAGGAAAGCAAAATATATATTTTCGACCTATGGGGCGTCGAGGTTAAGCGGTTGTTAGTCTTACCGGAGGAAGATGCAAAAATTCATTCGCGCTGGTATGGCAGAGACATAAATGATAACCCATTGCCACAGGGACTTTATATTTATGTCATCGAGGTTGATGGCGAAGTGATTTGCGAAGGAACCGTAACAATTGCAAGGTAAGGAACACAAACAGTGGAGGTAACTATGCTTAAGCGGAACAGAATCTCAATTCTCGTTATTGTTTTAATAATGTTTTGCAGTTTGATTTGCGCTGAACCTATAAATCTGGAATCGGCCTACAAAGCTGCCGCGGGGAAAATTCTCGAACTCGGTAAATCTACCGATTTTACAATCGGTAATTCCTGTGAATTGCTGAATGAAGACAAAGTAATATTGGCTTATGTGTTTAATTTACAACCGCGAGGGTATATCATTGTATCTGCCAATACAGATATCCCACCGGTGATAGCATATTCTTTTATGAATAATTCACAAGCTGGGGATTCACGATATAATATTCTTTATAGGATACTCAAAGCCGATATTCAATTGCGAATTGAGAATGTGAATAATCTTCCGCGGGGAATTATCGAAAGTCGAAATGCAGCATGGGAAAAATATTTAAACGAAGGAACTATTGTGGTGTTGGACAGCTTCGAGCAATGGCCCCCCGAAGGAACCACAACTACCGGCGGTTGGCTCGAAACAAACTGGCATCAGGAGGCTCCATATAGTGGTTTATGTCCAATCGATCCGGTTACACATGCCAGAAGCTATACCGGGTGTCCCGCAACAGCGATGGCGATGATATTGAATTATCACGAAACCGTGAATGGCGTCCATTTTGACGACTCCGATGACTACTTCCACAATTATGCAGGGCGCACATATTGGTTCGATAACGACCATGATTCACACGGTTTTCCCTCTTTCCCCGAATTAAACGAATATCTCGATACTCTTACTTCTCACTATGACCATGGTAGCTTAATAACCGATACCGACAAAGCCGCGATTAGTTTTGCTTGTGGAATCGCTGCAACTCAGGTCTATAGTTCGGAAGGTTCCGGTACATTCGAGGTCAGTCAGGCCTATGATGCATACATGAAGTTCAACTGTGAGGATGTCGAGCTTCTGGATGAATCGGATGACGACCTGTATGACCGTCTATCGCAAAACATGCTCGATTCGCTTCCGGCGCATCTTGCGGTGGTCACTCCTGCATGGGATATGGGACATAATGTGGTTGTGGATGGCTATAACACAGATAATTATTATCACATCAATTTTGGCTGGGAAGGTACATACAACGGCTGGTATCTTCTTCCAGATGAAATACCTTACGGCATGACTGTGATCGAGGGAGTTATCGTTGATATATTGGAGGATGACACAGCTATAAGGGATATTCCAAAACCGGAATCTTTTTCGTTAGCTGTCTATCCGAATCCGTTCAATTCTTCTTGCAGGATAACGGTGAATGTTGAACAAGGGGCAGCTGCCCCTTGCGCAACTGTGGAGGTGTTTGATTTGCGGGGGAATGTTCTAACCCTCTATTCGGATGGCGAGCCATCCTCATTTGTCCCCCTTGATAGGGGGGACAGAGGCGATGCGTCAGCATCGGCTCAAGGGGTTTATATCTGGCAACCGGATGAATCAATCACCAGCGGTATATATCTGGTGAGAGCAAGAACGGAAAGCGGATGGACGGCAAGCAAGAGGGTGGTGTATTTAAGATAGACAAGAAACCGAGGATAGTATCCATTTTCAGGATGACACAAAAGGATTTGATAAATCAAATCCTTTTTTTGTGGGGAAGTATAGCTAAAAGCCTATTCGATTTTTTGATAAAAACAGCTTTATAATAATAGCTATTTTATCACGGTTGAATATATATGCATTTTTTTTTAAATTCCGCTTGACATAATTGTTTTGTAATTTTACTTAATTTTCAAATTGTGAAATAATTCCCACCTTAAATAAAACATAACTTTTGAAGGAGGTAAAATCATGACTGCAGATGAAACAGTGGATTGCAAAGGATTGTCCTGCCCGATGCCGATTCTCAAGCTGGCAAAAACCATTAAAGCTATGGAGAGCGGCAAGGTTCTTGAACTACTTGGAACCGACCCCGGCTCGAAAAGCGATATTCCGAAATGGTGCGAAAAGACAGGAAACGAGTTCCTCGGAATGGAAGAAGATAACGGATTCAGCAAGTTCTATATCCGAAAAGCATAAGTGATAAATGACCGGCTTGTTTGTTTTTTTTTGCTCAAGGTTATCTAATTATCGGAATATGCTGGTATAGTAATATTGCGATACGTAAACCATGAATTCGTATCAGCACAAACTAAATAACGAAAAGGAGATTTATGTCTGATTCAAAAGACGGAGCTTTGCGTCAGCTATGGGATACCTTTTTCAGCAAGACCTGGCCCATGTGGGTTGGCGGTATTCTTCTTGCGCTCCTGAACATTTGTCTTTTCATCGTGAAATCACCATGGGGAGGCAGCGGAACCTATATCAATTGGGGACAGAATTTCTATAAACTAATCGGTATTTTTGGACTCGAGAATACCCCCCCGATTACCGCTCATCTTTATGGACTTATTGGACTTCTGACACTAATCGGAGCGTTTGCTGGAGCATTACTCAGCAAAGAATTCGCTATCCGGATTCCTCCAATCGGTGAGATGCTGAAAGGGCTTGTCGGGGGTATTTTGATGGCAATCGGCTGCACAATCGGAATTGGCTGCACAATTGGCGGATTTATGAGTGGATGGCCCGCTCTTTCCGCCGGAGCAATATTCCTTGCGGTCGGTTTCATGATAGGTGCATTTCTCGCTCTTCGCTATATTCTCTGGGAAATGGAACACTTGCCAAAACTAAGCATGGGCAAAAGTTTTACTTTGCTGGCGGCAAAAAGTAAATCCGGAAATTGGCAACCTATACTCGGAGTGATTATTGTTGCGTTCTTCCTCATCGGTGGCTCGTTATTCTATAAGAATAATCTTATATTCACCTGGTTTGCAATAATTGGTCTTTTCCTTGGGTTAATCTGCCAGCGTTCACGCTTCTGCATAACCAGAGCTTTTCGTGAGCCGTTTATGACTGGAGAATCCGAGGCGCCGGTTGCTGTGATGGCTGCATTAGCGCTCGGGATATTCGGTTTCACAGTGATTAAATATATGGGTATCAGCGGTGCTGCCTATCCCGGTGGCGCAAGAGCCGTAGCGCTGACATGGGTGTATTCACATTTCTGGCTCAAGGCGCTTATTGGTGGCACTATTTTCGGCATTGGTATGGTCATTGCCGGCGGATGCGCTGTTGGAACACTCTGGCGTATGGGTGAAGGACAGATAAAACTGTGGTTTTCCGGTATTGGTTTTACTTTGATGGCGCCAATATCGAAAAAATTTATCGTTCCATGGGTTTCTCATATACTGCCGGATTGGGCACAGAAAAAAGTGTTCTTGCCCGACTATGTCGGATACTGGGGCGCTGTTCTGATTCTCATGGTGATATTGCTCCTATGGTATATGTTTGTGAAATGGAACGAAAGAACAGGAAAATTCTCAGCGGTATAAAGGAGGTAAGAACCATGAGAAAGTATTCATTAGCTCTGGCATTTGCCACCTTGATATTGTTTCTCGGATGCGGAGGAATGGGAATAAAAGGAAGCTATGAAATCGACCGGGATGAGCTTGAAGCTAAGATTGATAATGAAGAAGAATTCATTTTGCTCGATGTCCGTGAACCCGATGAATTTGACGAGGGTGAAATTACTTATGCTTTTAATCTTCCCCGCGGAAAACTTGAATCGAGTATCGAGAGTTCAAATTACTGGGACGAGCAAGCATGGGATGTTCCCGAAAAAGATGCCGAGATAATTATTTATTGCAGAAGAGGAGTTGAAGGCGCTCTAGCTACTGAAACCCTCATCAGAATGGGATATACAAATGTAAGGAATCTTTACGGTGGCTATACGAAATGGCTCGACCCCGATGCCGATGTTGAAGCGCTCGAACCATCGGGCGGTGGTTGCGGTGGATAATATTAATGTGAGAAAAAAATAGATATGCGAAAAAATCCAAAACAGGAGGTAATTGCCTTTTTGCGGCATTTAACTTATGAGAACGGAAGGTCGATTATTATATGTTAATTAAAATCCAAAGGGAGGAATCATGAGAACGAAGAGAAGCTGGCTGTTGTTTTTTGCGATTATCGCAATGGTTGCACTTTTATTTGTTGGCTGTAAAGACGATACCGAGGAACCACCCGAAGATTCTTCAGAATTCGGGGTTGTTCTTGCCGCGGTTGATAATTCACTTGCAAATATGTCTTCGACTTATAAATCGTCAGACCTGGATTCACTGATTAATGTAGGGACACCACCACAAATCCTTAGTGTCAGGGCATCTACGATTTTTGAAGTCGGGCATATACCGGGTGCATTCAATTGTGGTTGGAAAGATGTATATGATGCTGCTAATCTCACTGGAATAAATACAACAGATGAATTGGTTGTTTATTGTTATACAGGACATTCCGGTGCACTTGCCACATTTTGCTTGAATGCAATGGGATATAATTCAGTAAATTTAAAATTCGGGATAATGTCCTGGACCAAGGATACTCTTGTTCGTGGTACAAGTCCCTTTACCGAAGAAGCTGAATGCATAGACCAGACTACTGAAACGACCATTGAAGATTATTCTGCTGACAATGCTCTTCCCATATTCGACAATACAACTTCCGATGATGATGCAGAAATCGTTCGCGCAGCAGTCGAAGTATATCTTACCAGTGACCCGGCTCCATCCTCTGGAATCAAAGCACAGGACCTATATGACAATCTGAATGATGGCGATACATCGGACGACCCATTCATACTATCAGTCCGTGCTGAAGATGCCTATGCAATAGGTCATATCCCCGGTGCAGCCAATATTCCATGGAGAGAACTCGCAAGCGATACATCGGTATTAAAAATCCTTCCGACTGATAGGCAAATCGTTGTTTATTGCTACACCGGTCATACTGGTGGTTTAGCTACTGCTGCTTTAAACCTATTAGGTTATGATGCAATAAATCTAAAATGGGGTATTTGTTCCTGGACAAGTGATCCGGATGTTCGTATTGCATCTCCTTTCAGTGAAGATGATTACGGTGATTATGATGTTGAAACCGGTCCGGTTTTCTGATATCACATTCAAAATGATGTTTGAAGCATAAAGAAATTTTATTAAACCAAAACCCCAATAAAAATAGAGGTAAAGAGTTCATTCCTTTTTACCTCCTCAAAAAAAAAGGAGAAAAAATGCGCTTTATTGCGTTGTTGGTAATAATTCTTGGGTGCATGGCTATTCCGACCGTGCTTATCGCTCAGGGTTGTATGGGCGGCGACGATGAGGAAGGAGTGCAGGTTAAGGGATTTTTCCAACCTCAAATCGAATACGGAATGTATGGCGAGGATAATGAAGAACTTGCATTTACATTTAATCGTGCAAGATTTGGATTGGTTGGCAGTATCCCTTATGATGTAAGCTATTATTTCTTCCTCGAAGCAAGCCCTTTTAAAACAGGAACTCCCTATGTTCTCGATGCTTTTATTACATATTCTCGTCTGGAGCCTTACCTCACAGTTTCCATCGGTCAGTTCAAATCGCCGTATAGTATGGAACTGAATACCTCCTGTGCAGGTTTGCATACGATTAGACGCTCATTAGCCGTAACAAATCTTGCTGCTCCCGGACGAGATGTTGGGATAATGCTTCTTGGTAATTATCAAGAATATGTCAGATATAGTTTTGCCCTGATGAACGGCACCGGAAAAGGTGTGTGGGACAATAATATGGGCAAAGATATTGCCGGAAGGATTGTAATAACACCAATAAAACCTGTCAGTTTGGGTGGAAGTTTCAGAATGGGCAAGTCGGCTCCCGCAACAGTGGGCGCCGAGGATGAGGATGAAATGACAAGATTTGCCGGTGAACTTCAATTGGAATATGCCGGTTTCATGGTTCAGGGCGAATATCTTCTCGGTGAGAATATTGGCTCGATTCCCATTACAGGTGGCTGTGGGGATATTATCGGTTATGAGCAGGGAACTGCCAAATCCGGCGGTATGTTTGTGCAAGGAATGTATTTAACTCCATGGAATATCCAGCCGGTTGTTAAATATGAATCTTATGACCCGGATACCGACACCGATGATAATTTACAGCAAATAATCACATTCGGATTCAATTATTTCCTTAATGATTGGACAAGGATTCAGATGAACTACCTTTACAAAGCGGAAGAGGGAAATGAAATTGAAAACGATGAATTATTGGTTCAATTTCAAGTCCAATTCTGATAGTCGATTCCAAAAAAGTAGAATAAGTTCTTAAACAGGGAGAAAAAATGAAAAGAACCAGATTGTTAACGGGATGGATAGCAGCATTTCTTATATGCTGTTTTGCCATCTCCGCCTATGCTGCAGATCTTATTACTCCGGGTGAGCTTGAGAAGATTATGGACAACGAAAATGTGATTGTCGTTTCTGCAAGAAGTGCAAAAGACTACAAAAAGATTCACATTAAAAACGCCGTCCATGTTGACCTTGAAGACCTTTACAAATCCGGTGATGTTAAAGGCTTGCTCAAAAGTCCCGATGAAATTGCCACTATCTTGGGAAGTAAGGGTATTAGTGAGAGCAAGACTATCGTTCTTTACTGCAACAAAAGCGTAAATGCCGGTAGGCTTTACTGGATTCTTAAGTATCTGGGAGCTAATGATGTAAAGATACTCGATGGTCAGCTGAAAGCATGGCGAAAGGCAAGAAAATCCGTTACAAAAGAAGTTCCCGAAGTCGCTGCGGCAACATTCACACCTAAAGTCAACAGCGCAATCATTGTAGATATGAAGTATGTGCAGAGCCATCGCACCGATGCCGGTGTCGTGCTTGTGGATGCTCGCGACAAAGAAGAATTCGATGGCACAAAAGGTGAAACCGCACGAAAAGGGCATATTCCCGGCGCTATTCATTTTGAATACAAGAATATTCTAAACGACGATAGCACTGTGAAATCCAAAGCTGATATTTTAAGCGCCGCCAAAGGAGCGGGAATAACTTCGGATAAAGAAGTAATTCTGTATTGTGAAACCAGCGGGCGCACTGGTATTGTCTTTATGGCTCTCACTTCTATTGCGGGTTATACCAATGTCAAAGTTTATGACGGCGCTTTTTATGAATGGTCGGCTGATGCTTCAAATCCGGTTGAATAGCCAAAGACTATATTGGTAATTTGAATAGACAAGGATGCAATAAAAAATCCTGCCCAATAGGATTTTGGGCAAGATATAAGTTGCATCCTTTTTATTTATGTGTATATTATAAATTTTCACGATTTTTGTTGACATTTTATTGAAATTTACTTAGATGTGAAAATAATCTCAAATTATACATAAAACTTTTTTTTATCCAAGGAGGTATTATAATGGGTATGGTAGCAATCACAGTTAACGGTTCGGAGCCGGGGAATGTATTTCCCCCATTTATTATTGGTTCTTCCGCTGTTGCATCGGGGGATGACCTGATTCTCTTTTTTACACCCGGCGGTGCGCCGGCGCTTGTAAAAGGCGCGATGGAAAACATGAAAGCTAAGGGACTTCCCGACCTTATGGAATTGGTCGAGGGAGTGCAAATGCTTGGTGGAAGAATCATGCTGTGCGAACTGGCATTCGAGGCAAAAGACATTAAACAGGAAGACATCAGAGAAGGTATTGAAATTGTTGGTGCCACAACTTTCATTGCAGAAATCAGCAATGCAACCTTAACATTTTCATTCTAAAAAAAAGAGACCCGAAGGGTAAATCAATTGAATCGAACGAACGAAGCAGAATTTGAAAAATTCGCTGAAATTTTCAAAGCGCTTGCCAATAAAACACGGCTGCAAATACTAACCGGTGTATTGGAAAATGAATGTAATGTTAAAGAAATTGTTGAGAAACTCGGTGTTCCTCAGTCAACAGTTTCACAACACCTCAGTATCATGCGCAATAAAGGTATAATTAAAGGCAGGCGAGAAGGCGCTAAGATGTGTTATCGAGTCACCGATGAACTTGTTCGCATGATATTGATTTTAATCCAGAAAAAAATAGCTTTTCCCAAAAGAAAATCACCATAATTTAGTTGATTTTGAATAATAAAAAAAAGTAATTTCTTTAAATCTAAAATTTTATTATCGATATTTTATTATGGTGCAAAGATATGCAGAAAAATTATTTTTTCTCTTGCCTGATTTTTAGACATCACTAAATTGAATGAGATTTTAACAAATCAATCTTTTAACATTCCAAAAACAGGAGGATAACTGATGGCAATGGAAACACTAGATACACTCGGACTTAAATGTCCACAGCCAATTCTTAAAGTTGCAGCATTGGCTCGCAATATGCAGTCCGGCGATGTTCTCGAAATTACTGCAGATTGCCACTCTTTCCCCAACGATGTCAAGGCATGGTGCCAGAAAACAGGAAAGACATTGCTGTTCTGCAATGATGATGGAACCGGAACATTCAAAGCTCAGATACAGTTTTAATTGTAAATGATAGGGGATGTTAAGATATTTAGCATCCTCTATGCTGAATTAATTCTAAACTAATATATTAAAAACATATTCATGAGGAATGACAAATCGTGAGTGATGAATTTAAACCAAATATTATCGGTTTTCTCTGTAATTGGTGTTCTTACACCGGCGCTGACCTCGCCGGTTCGAGCAGGCTTGATATTTCCCCCTCGGTGTCGGTTATTCGAGTAATGTGTTCCAGTAGAGTGGACCCGAGTGTAGTGTTAAATACATTATTATGGGGCGCAGATGGCGTTCTGGTTGCCGGATGTCACCCCGGCGATTGCCATTATAAGGAGGGTAATTACTTCACGCGTCGAAGATTTGCTCAACTAATGAAGGTGCTCGAAAGCTTGAATATCGAACCTGAACGCGTTGAACTCGCATGGGTTTCAGCTGCCGAGGGACAGAGATATGCCCAAGTTGTTAATAAATTCACGGAAAAAATTAAAGCGCTGGGACCAAACCCATTAAAGAAAACTCCGTATTAAAAAATACCCGAATAATCTTTGCAGCAGGTGAATATGAATAGTGATATACTCGTGATAGGTGCGGGCATTGCAGGACTTCAGGCAAGTCTATTGCTGGTTGAAGCCGACAGGAAAGTCTATCTGGTGGACAGAACCTCGATGATTGGCGGTAATGCAATCAAATTTGAGGAAGTATTTCCGAATATGGAATGCTCAACATGTATGCTTGCGCCAAAACAGCAGGATATACTTCAGAATGAGAACATCGAACTTCTAACCTTATCAACTGTGGAAAGCATAGAAGGTCAGCTTGGCGATTTCACTGCCAAAGTCAAGGTGAAAACCGGCTATGTTAGCGCAATAGAATGTATAGGTTGTGGAGCCTGTTATGAGCCATGTCCCGTCAGTGTGAAAAACGGTTTCGAGGAAAACCTCGCAGATAGAAAAGCAATTTTCGTTCCATGCCCCGGAGCGCTTCCAAATATCCCGGTAATCGATACCGAAAACTGTGTTCGATTCACAAAAGGTGAGGATTGCACACTGTGCCAGGAAGCATGTATGTTTGAAGCTATCGACTTTACTCAGGAAGATAAAGAATTATCGTTAAAAGTGGGAGCAGTTATTGTTGCTACGGGATTTGATGAATACGATGTTAATGATGCTGAAGATTTAGCCTATGGCGAAATCGATTGCGTTTATACAGCAATGGAATTTGAACGGCTTTTCGCATCCAATGGTCCAACGCTCGGAGAACTAACTATGCGAAATGGTGAAACTCCGAACAAAATCGCTATTGTCCATTGTGTGGGAAGAGACAAGGTGGGATACTGTTCAGGGATTTGCTGCATGTATTCTATCAAATTTGCGCGATATATCAAACACAAGATTCACGACGCTGAAATTTTTCATTTTTATACCGACTTGTGTATTCCCGGTAAGTTAAACGAAGATTTTTATCGGAATACAATCGATGAGAGCATTTCGTTCATCAACTGTGAGAATGTAAAAATCACTAAAAATGGGAATGGCGCTAATGTTGCATATAGTTTAACCGGTAAATCGGAATCGCTTTCGGTAGATATGGTAATTCTTGTTCCCGCTATAACTGCCCGGTCTGATAGCGCTGCTCTTGCGGAAACTCTCGGTATCGAGTGCGACTCGATGGGTTTTTTTGCATCCAAGACAGATATGCTTGCTCCGGTTGTAACATCCCGTGAGGGCATTTATGTGGCCGGCTGCGCCGAGGGTCCTAAGGACATTGCAGCATGTGTTACACAAGCGGGGGCTGCGGTCGGTAAAGCGCTGTCCGAAACTGCAACAGATTCAGTCCAGACTGAATAATAATATAACTTATTCTGTTGCAATTTATATTGAGAAGTAATAATTTTGTGTTTTCATATATAAAACTGAAAACCAAAAAGGAGCCCAATGTCTGATGAAGCATATAAAATAGGTGTTTATGTCTGCGAATGTGGACCGAATATTGCTGATGCTGTTGACATCGACCGCGTTATCGAGGTGATTTCCACCCACCCGGATGTAGCGGTTGTCAAGCGACACAGACTTCTATGCTCGGTGGATGGCAAAGATTTTTTAAAGCAGGATATAATCGACGAGGGTTTGACTCATGTTGTGGTAGCCGCATGTTCACCAAAGGACCACGAAGCAACATTCGCAGGTGTTTGCGAAGAAGCGGGATTGAATCCATATCTGTATCAGTTAATTAATATCCGCGAACAGTGTGCATGGATGATTAAGGATAAAGAAGCGGCAACGGATAAAACTATTAGCTACATTCGTAGCGGTATAAGCCGGGTATTCTATCATGTCCCGCTTGAACAGAAAGAAATCGATAGCATACCTGATGTAATAGTTATCGGTGGCGGTATTGCTGGAATTGAAGCGGCTCTTTCTCTCGCTTCACCGGTCAGAAAAGTGCACCTTGTCGAGAAAACAGATTCACTTGGTGGAACTGCGGTTGAACTTTCTGGACTCCTTGCTCATCAGGGAACAAATGCCGATATTATCCATGAGAAAATTCGAACTGCCAGACAAAATGAGAATATCGAAATTCATCTTGAAAGTGAAGTAACGAAATCTATTGGATTTTTCGGAAATTTTGAGATTGAAATCAAGAAAGGCGGCGATGAAATAATCGAGCTAAATGTCGGCGCTATTATCATTGCAACAGGTTTCTCCATGTTTAACCCCGCCGAGGATGACCGATGGGGCTATGGAAAAATTGATAATGTTTTTACAGCACTCGAGATTGAAAAAAAAGCTGTAACCGGTGAAATAACTCTTGCCGATGGCTCAGCGCCGAAATCCGCTGCGCTTGTTCACTGTGTTGGAAGAGATGAGGTTGGATATTGCTCCGGTATATGCTGTAACTATCTTATAAGAATTGCAGGAAATCTAAAAGAAAAATACCCGGATATCAAAATAAACCATCTGTATCGCGACCTTTGTGTTCCGAATAAAAATGACCAATCTTATATCGAGAATCTCAGAGAAAAAGGAGTGGAATTCAATCGAACAAATGATGTCACAATAGCGAAGGGAAATGGTGGAATCGATGTAACCTATACGGCTGAATCCGGCGAAAAAGAATCTCTTGCAGTAGATATGGCAATACTGGCGCCTGCAATGAAACCCGGTGTGGATACACAGACTATCTCAAAAATGCTTGATATTACTTTGGATAAAACAGGATTTTTTGAGGAGGAGCATTTGTGTCTCGGTCCGGTTGGCACGGCAGTGGATGGTGTCTTTATCGTAGGTTGTGCACATGGACCTAAAAATATACCGGATTCAATTGTGCAGTCACACGCAGCTTCGGGAAGTATTTTGTCTCGCTTGATACCGGGTAGAAAACTTCTACCGGAAATAAAAGTTTCCGAAGTGCTCGAAGTTCTCTGCACCGGTTGCCAAACATGTGTTACGGTATGCTCATACGGGGCTGCAAGTTTCGATGAAGATAAAGGCGTCTCGGTGATTAATGAGGCAATCTGCCGGGGTTGCGGCAACTGTGTGGGAAGCTGCCCATCGGGTGCGGTTCGTTCAAAGCATTTCACAACAAGACAATTGCATCAAGAAGTAATTGAAGCGATAATAAATCCTGCATTAAACGAATAAGGGATAGGAATACTGATAACTTAACGATAATCGAAAAAAAAGAGAAATCTATGGCTACAAATCCAAAAGACCAGATTAGTAATGCGCCCAAAAAGGGGGCAAGGTTCTTAATTTCCGATGGACTCGACACTGCTGTTACGGACTTTTTGAAAAAAGGTCTGAAAGCGAGTCTTTTCGATGCTGTGCTTTTGCCTGCTAAGGTTCCCGCAGGTGATTCTTATGCATGGGTCTTGACCGAGAACGAGGAACTAATCGAAGGATTGAATGTTCTTCCACCGGTTATGCCTGTGCAGGGCGGCAAAGCGCTTTCAAGTCTTACCAAGCATGGTATGGCGGAGAGAAAAATCGCAATGGTTATGCGTCCATGCGAAGTGCGGGCGGCAATCGAATTGATAAAACTGAAACAGATTGAATCGGACAATATCTTTTTAATTAGTATCGACTGTCCGGGTGTTCTTCCTCTAAAAGATTACCTTGAGGACTCCAAGAAAGGTGAAAGCACATTCGAAGAAGCTGTAAAATCCGGGAATAAAGATGTAATGCGGCCTGTCTGCCAGACTTGTGTCTATTTCAGTATGACGGCACCCGATTTGCATATCGCAACTTTCGGGATGAACGGCGATGCCGCGCTTATCATTCCTGCAAGCGGAAAAGGCGAGGAACTCCTGGAATCAGCCGGGATGAAAGTGGATGATGATACTGCAGGATGGATTACGGAAGTCGAGAAACTCACCGAACAAGGGATGAAAGCCAGAGTTGAAGCGCATAAGAGAATAAAAGCGGAAACCGGTGGTATCGAGAATCTCGCAAAAACTCTCGACAAATGTATCGCCTGCCACAACTGCATGAGGGTTTGCCCGGTATGTTACTGCCGGAGATGTTATTTCGATTCAGGTGCTATCGAGTATTCATCGGAGCAATACTTGAATCGAGCCAAACAGAAAGGTAGTATAAAATTCTCGCCGGATGTGCTCCTGTTCCACATCGGACGGATGTCCCACATGACCACATCATGTGTTTCCTGTGGAAATTGCGAAGATGCATGTCCCGTTTCTATTCCTGTGGCACAGTTATTCAGCTTTGTTGCGGATGATGCACAAGCGGCTTTTGATTATGTATCGGGCAGAAATGTCGATGAACCTTTACCGCTAAGAATTTTTATAAAAGAAGAAGAACTTAGTGAAATTGAAAGAATATGTAAAGACCCACTCGAGCAAGGTGAGTAATAATGAGCAATGTATTGGAAATAAAAGGGAACCCGAACGAATGTGTAAGGAAGTTTTTCAAGCATCTTCTGGATAGCGGGAAGGTTGAGGGCATATTTGCTTTAGGCAAACAAGACGAAGGATTTCATTACCTTTTGGTAACGGATTCAGCAAAACTTGACGATATATATCCGTTTACGCCCTTTATGCCGGAAAATGCCGCCAATCTTCTTTCACGGTTGACAAGTATTAAAAAATTCTCAAAGCGCATTGCGGTTTTTATTAGACCTTGCGAACTCCGAGCTTTCATTGAACTAGTCAAGCGTGAACAAGCTACCCGCGAAAATATCATATTCATATCCCCGATATGCGGGGGAGTGCTCACTTTCAAGCCTTATGCCGAAGGAAATTTGGAGAATGCGCTGCCCGATTATTGGAAAGCATTTTCAAAAAAAGAAAATGCTACTGGAATTAGACCAACATGCGGCGCATGTGAACATTTTATACCTTTAAATGCCGATATTACGGTTTTTCCAGTGGATGATAGTTGTGAATTTTATTTGAATACTCCTTTGGCTGAGGAAGTTGCAAAGGATGCTCCCGGCGAAACATCAGAAGGCGAACTTGATGAAACCACATTTGCCCCGGTTATGGATATTAGAAAAGCTGAAAAGGAAAAACTGTTCGAGCAACTGAATCTGGAGAATTTCGGTATCGATGGATTGATAGATACATACGGGAGATGTCTCGGTTGTCATGGCTGCGGAACCGTTTGTCCAATATGTTTTTGCGCTCTCTGCACATTTGATGCCAAGGAGAATGAATTTACTCCAGCTCTTTTCGAAAATGAACTTATAAAACGAGGAGCGATGAGAATTCCGCCAAATACTATTTTCTACCAGTTGGGTCGAGTAACACACATGGGAATTTCATGTGTTGGCTGTGGTATGTGCAGCGATGTTTGCCCGGCGGATATACCCGTATCGTCGATATTCCTTCGTGTAGGTGAAGCCAGTCAAGCCATTTTTGACTATTTGCCGGGAAAGGATTATGAGGAACCTGTTCCGCTTGCTGCATTTGTCGAGAATGAACTTACTGATATCGAGGACTAATGGAAAAGAACCAACAAAAAGACTTCCAACCGAAGATAATCGGTTTTCTATGTAACTGGTGCACATATACAGGAGCGGACCTTGCGGGAACAAGCCGACTCCAGTATCCACCCTCGATATTGCCAATCCGTGTTATGTGCTCGAGTCGGGTTGACCCACTTTTTCTTATTCTATCAATACTGCGCGGCGCCGATGCTGTTTTAATTGGGGGATGTCACCCCGGTGATTGTCATTATCAGGAAGGTAACTACTATGCCCGCAGAAGGTTTGCTCTTTTGAGAAAGGTTTTCGACAGTTTTGGGCTTGAATCGGATAGAATCAGGCTTTCATGGATTTCTGCATCTGAGGGACCCAGATTTGCTGAGGTTGTTACAGAATATACAGATAAAATAAAAAAAATAGGACCGAATAAAATTGGTAAAGAAGTTTTTCTTTAGATATTTGCAAATAATTGGATTATTGTGATAAAGCTTCTATAATTTAATTCTGTGTATCGCATTTTGTTTCATTCTAAAATAATAGATAAATCCCGATGGCTAAAAATAAATCAGTCATAGTTGTAGGTTCTGGAATTGCCGGGATACAAGCATCCCTTGACCTGGCGGAAATGGGCGCCGATGTGCATATTGTAGAGCGTTCACCTTCTATCGGCGGGCGGATGGCTCAATTGGATAAAACCTTTCCCACTAATGACTGTTCCCTTTGTATTCTTTCACCTAAAATGAATGAATGTGCACGCCATCCCGGTATTACACTGCATATGAATTCTTCGCTGATGTCGATTGATGGCGAACCGGGGAATTTTGCATGCAAAGTAAAAGAACATGCCATATATATCGACACAGAGAAATGTGTCGGCTGCGGGCTTTGCGAGGAAAAATGCCCTACAAAAATCGTAGATGAATTCGATGTGGAACTCAGAACCCGTAAGGCTATCTATCGATATTTTCTGCAAAGCGTTCCATCTAACTATGTAATCGATGCCGAGAACTGCCTGCGGATTACGAGAGGTGGGAATGTCTGCGGACTTTGCGAAAAAGCATGTCCTGCCGATGCTATCAATTTCGATGATGCAGATAAGGAAATTGTAATCGATTGTGGAGCGGTTATTATAGCTACCGGTATCGATGCTTTTAATCCGATTGTATATGGTCAATTTGGATACAAGAAATATCCAAATGTTGTAACCTCGCTCGAGTTCGAGCGAATGCTTTGCGCATCGGGACCGCACATGGGTCATGTTACATGCCCGGCAAATGACAAACCACCTAAAAGTGTCGCATTTATCCAATGCGTCGGTTCGAGGGATAGAGAACAAAACAAGAACTATTGTTCATCAGTGTGCTGCATGTATGCTATCAAGGAAGCTATCATTGCTAAGGAACATATAAAGGGTTTGGATGCAACAATATTTTTTATGGATATAAGGGCATTCGGCAAGGAATTCGATAAATACTATGAGCGTGCTGAAGGGCAATTTGGAGTGGATTTCATTCGATCGAGGGTAGCAAAAGTTGTTGAACTTCCCGGTGGTGATTTAAGATTGCATTATGTAAATCAAAATGGTGGCAGAGCTACTGACGATTTCTCGCTCGTTGTGCTTTCCGTTGGGATACAAGCGCGTCCCGAGATGATGAAATTCGCAGAAAATATTGACATTAAACTCGATGAATTTGGATTCTGTCGAACAGGCGATTTTAAGCCACTCGATACTTCCCGTCCGGGTGTTTTCGTATGTGGAGCGTTTGGTGGACCAAAGGACATTCCCGAATCGGTGATGGAGGCTTCCGGTGCGGTTGCATCCGCAGCAAGATTTCTCGCACTCGAACGACAGGAGAAAGTTTCTAAAAAAGAGTTTCCACCGGAGAAGGATGTCATTGGTGATAGACCCAGAATCGGCGCATTTATATGCCATTGCGGTATAAATATCGGAGGTATTGTAGATGTTCCCGGAGTTGTGGAATATGCAAAGGGATTGCCAAATGTCGAGTTTGCCGATGAATTGCTATATGCATGTTCGGGAGATTGTCTTGAGGCAATAAAAAAAGCTATCGTGGAACACAATCTGAATCGTGTGCTTGTTGCGGCTTGCACACCCAGAACACATGAACCGCTTTTCCGCGAGACACTTCGCGAAGCGGGATTAAATCAATATTTATTCGAGATGGCAAATATCCGGGACCAATGCAGTTGGGCGCACATGAATGAACCGGAATTAGCGACCTCTAAAGCAAAAGAGCTTGTGGAAATGGGTGTTGCAAAAGCCACAAGACTGATACCACTACAGAAACTACCTGTTGAAATCAATCCTAAAGCGATGGTAATTGGTGGTGGACTAGCAGGTATGACAGCCGCGCTTTCTGTCGCTGATGCTGGATATGAAGTCTTTCTTGTCGAGAAAGAAGATGAACTCGGTGGAAATATCAGAAGAGTAAAATCCTCACTAGGTAATGGAAATCCACAGCAATTGCTTAAAGAAACTATCGAGAAGGTTCGCAATAATGAACTAATCACGGTTTACACAGGAACAAAAATAGAAGCTATCGATGGCTATATAGGCAATTTTAAAACCCGCCTATCCGTAGGTACTGAGGGATTAGAACCGACCGCCGCAAACCGCCAACCGCCAACCGAATTTGAGCATGGCGTTGTTATTGTCGCGACTGGAGCGTCAGAATATCCCACGGAGGAGTATTACTACAAGGAAAGTAAAAGTGTGGTTACGCAGTTGGAATTTGAGAAAATACTCGAGGATGGTGCATTATCCAGTAAGCAGATAAAAAATATTGTCATGATACAGTGTGTAAATTCCCGTGAGGAAGGACGAGACTATTGCAGTCGTCTTTGCTGTGGGCAAGCAATCAAAAATTCACTGGTTGTGAAAACGCAGCGCCCCGCAACAGATGTTTATGTTCTTTACAGAGATATTCGCACCTATGGCCTCAGGGAAAAATACTTTGGTGAAGCGCGCGATAAAGGTGTTACATTCATGCGATATGACCTCGACAATAAACCGCAAGTGGAACTTATCAATCCTGAAAACCCGAACAGCAAACTCCGTGTTACAACAATCGACCCAATTCTTGGACAGAATGTGGAAATAATTGCGGATATGGTTGTTCTTGCTGTATCTATCGATGCTCCAGCAGAGAATATGGTATTGGCAAAAATGCTTAAGGTTCCACTTAATGCAGATAGGTTTTTCCTTGAAGCACATGTGAAACTTCGCCCTGTGGATTTTGCAACGGATGGCATTTTTATATGCGGGCTTGCGCATTGCCCGAAAGATATCGACGAATCGATTACACAGGCGACCGCCGCAGCTGCACGAGCTATGACAGTGCTCAGCAAGATGGTTATGGAAGCCGAAGGCTCGATTTGCGAGGTTAATCCCGAACTTTGCGCGGGATGCGGTGTTTGTATCGATGTTTGCGCTTATGCCGCACCCGTAATGGATGAGGAAAAAGGAGTCGCATATATTAATGAAGCTCTTTGCAAGGGCTGCGGCGCATGCGCTTCATCGTGCAGATCCGGTGCAATCGACCTCAAGGGATTCACGAACGAGCAGATATATTTAGCGATTGATTCTTTGGAGACAATAGAAGCAGCAAATTAACAGACCATAAAGGATAAAATGGCAGATTTTGAACCGAAAATAATGACATTTCTATGCAACTGGTGCTCTTATGCAGGCGCCGACCTTGCAGGTGTGTCGCGAATTCAGTATCCGCCGAACACCCGTGTAATACGCGTGCCGTGTTCAGCTAGAATCGACCCTTTGTTTATTCTGAAATGCCTGCAAGATGGCTATGATGGCGTGCTTGTTTCAGGATGCCATCCCGGTGATTGCCACTATATATCGGGCAACTATGTAGCGCGGAGAAAATTTGCGATACTTAAAACAGCGCTCGTATTCATGGGTATCGAACCGGATAGAGTGCAATTCTCATGGGTATCGGCAGGCGAGGGCGAAAAATTTTCAATCGTTATATCAAAAGTAACAGAGACAGTGAAAGCTCTTGGACCGGCGAAAAAACTGGTGAAACACACTCATTCATTTGAAGATCGGGGAAAAACCGATTAAGCTGTATCAGACAAAGGAAAAACATGGAGAATTTAGTAGATAGCATAAAAAAAATATTTACCGACGAGAATCTCGAATTACTTATCGGCTTCGAGAAAGGCACTTTGCCTTTGTGCGCAACGCCGTGCTTTATCGAATCTGCAGATGCAGCGGACAGATTGATATTCGATTTCACATGCCACAATAATCTGGCAAAATATCTCAATGATGAAAAAAAGCGTAAAGGTAACACACGGAAAGTTGGAATAATCGCAAAAGGCTGTGATGCTCGCGCAATTATTCATCTTATTGCGGAGGAACAATTTGAACGCGAAAATGTTGTTGTTATCGGTGTGCCGTGCGAAGGCGTTATCGATCCCAGCAAATTGCGAAAAACGCTGAAAGGCAAGGAAATAACCGAATATAAAGTCAATGGCGACAGGATAAAACTCATCGGTAATGATTTTGAATTGGAACTCGACCGCGCTAAACTTCTTTCTGATAGTTGTCTGACCTGTCGTTATCCCAATGCTCCCCAGCATGACCATTTCATCGGTGAAAAAGCGGAACCTCTCACTGTGAATGATGAATATGCAGCAGTAATTGAATTTGACGGGAAATCCGCAGAAAAGCGATGGGCATATTTTGAAAAGGAATTTGCAAAGTGCATTCGCTGCTATGCTTGCCGCAATGCTTGTCCGATGTGTTATTGCGAGGAATGCTTTGTTGACCGCAACACACCGCAGTGGATAGGTAAAAGCAACGATTTGACCGATACAATGATTTTCCATATAATTCGGGTGCTGCATACCGCTGGTCGATGCGTGGATTGCGGAGCTTGTGCCAGAGCTTGTCCGCTCGATATCGATATCAGACTACTCGGTAAGCGCGTGGAAAAAGAGGTTATGGAACGATTTGATTTCACCGCAGGATTGGATTTTGAAACAAAGCCGGCGATGGCAGCATTTGATGAAAATGATAAAGATGAATTTATTATGTGAAAGAAAACTCAGAGATTACAAAGGGAAAAACCACAGAAGGCACAAAGAACAATTACAAATATAACCTGAATCCAATGAAAATTTATAAGCTACATAAAGAAAAACTTGGGGAGTTTTTGCAAAAACTCAGCGAGGAATTCGCTGTATATGCGCCTGTCGAATCGGATGGTGTATCCGCTTTTATAGAATTGGAACCCGGACAGGAACCGGCGCTCGAACTCACAAGAACTCAAAGACCACCCAAAGAGGTTTTCTATCCACAAACGGAAATTATGCTCCATTTTGACAAGGATGAAGTGCAATCTACCGAATACAAAGGCAAACCAATTGCTGTTTTTGGAGTTAGACCTTGCGATGCGAAAAGTTTTGTCATCATCGAGCGAGTATTTGTCGAACCTAAATATGACGACACATACTGGTCTGCCAGACGCAATGGCGCATTGGTATTCACGCTTGCCTGTAATGAACCGCTACAATCCTGTTTCTGTAACTGGATGAATGGCGGTCCATTTGACAACACCGGCTCGGATGTCCTAATCACAGATATTGGCGATGAATATTTGCTGGAGCCGATTAGCGAAGATGGAGAAAAATACCTTGCCGGCAACGATATACTCGAAAAAGCAACTGAAGCGAATGTCAAAGCGGCACAAAATGTAAGAAAGAAAGCTGAATCCTCGATGAGCAAAGCTCCAAAACTTGATACTCTCAAGGAAACACTCGATTCGCTTTGGAACGAACCTTTTTGGGAAGAAATATCGGCAAAATGTCTTGGTTGTGCTGCATGCACATTTTCATGCCCGACATGCTATTGTTTCGATATCCAGGATGAAAGCCGTCGCGGCAAGGGCGCGCGAATACGATTGTGGGATACATGCCAGATGCCGCTATTCACAAAAGAGGGTTCGGGGCATAATCCGCGACCGACACAGAAAGACAGACTCAGGCAAAGATACATGCATAAATTCAGCTATATGGTCGAGACACAGGATGAGTTCGGCTGTGTCGGCTGTGGAAGATGCGTATCATTTTGCCCTGTGAATATCGATGTGAGGAGTTTTATTACCGGGATTCTTGAAACTGCACAGAACAAAAGGGGCAGACAATGAAAAACACATACATGCCGCTCCCTGTGAGAGTGAAAGATATACGCATCGAGTCCGATGACAAGATGCTACGAACATTCGACCTCGAGTTTGTGAACGAGGAGGATGCTTTCGATTATATGCCGGGGCAATTCTGCCAACTCTCGATTCCCGGTAAGGGCGAAGCCCCGTTCGGAATCGCATCATCGCCGACGGAAAAGGGATTTCTTCGATTTACTATCAATAGGGTAGGAGTTGTTACTACTGCATTGCATTATCTCGAAAAGGACGAGATAATCGGCATTCGCGGTCCACTTGGCAATTATTATCCGGTTGAGAAAATGAAAGGACAGAATGTTGTTATAGTGAGCGGTGGTTTTGCGCTGACAACACTACGCTCATTGTCGGTATATCTCTGCGATCCCGCCAACAGAAAAGACTATGGAGACATCACGCTTATATACGGCGCACGCAGTCCCGGACTTATGATTTACCGCGATGAACTTGAAGAGTGGGAGAAGAAGGATGATATCGATGTGCATCTTACAATAGACGAGCAGGTCGAGGGCTGGGATAAGCATGTTGGTTTTGTTCCGACTGTTACGAAGGAAATTGCACCCAATTCCAAAGATGCTCTGGTCATGGTTTGCGGTCCGCCGATTATGATTAAATATACGCTACCTGTGCTGGCGGAGCTTGGCTTTCCGATGGAGCGGATATACACATCGCTCGAACGAAGAATGAAATGCGGTATCGGAAAATGTGGAAGATGCAATATCGGCTCGAAATATATATGCTTCGATGGTCCGGTTTTTTCTTATTCGGAACTGGAAAAAATACAAGAAGAAATATAAGAGGAGATTCGAGGAGTCGAGTGTTCAAGGGATCGAGTGTTACTCCATTTCCATTCTCGAATCTTTGAGCCATTCTAAAAGGAGACATAATGGAAACAATTAAATTAAGTGAAGAGGACCCAAAATTTAAATATGATATTGCCTCGCGCCCCGGTGCGGAGAATTTTAAGCGGTGTTTTACATGCGGAACATGCACTGCAAGCTGTCCTGTCGCCGAGGTAAATGAGGATTATGACCCGAGAAAGCTTATTCGAATGGCGGTTTTGGGAATGCGAAAGGATGTGCTGTCATCCGACATAATCTGGATGTGCCAGCGGTGTTATGTGTGCTATGCCCGATGTCCGCAGAATGTGAAGTTCGCCGATGTAATGTGTGTCCTTCGAGAGATGGCGGTCGAGGAAGGATTCGCACCCAAAGAGCGCCTCGAACAAATTGATGAACTAGACAGATTCGCACAGGATTTGAGATGCAATCTTGTAACTTACCTTATTAAACCTGATGGTAAACAAGGTAAGAAGATAAAATCTATGGTTGAGGAAAGAATCGACGGCAAGTAGTAAGGATTTAAGCGGTCTATGATTTCAATCGTGGATTAAGATGAAATCCTCCCTCTTTTCTTTGGCTTCTTTTTATTAAAAAACTTGCCCAAATACAAGCTCTTAACAGACTGTTTTCAACCTTACCACGATGCTCTGCGTAATAACGGAGATAGGGACACTCCGCGCTAAGAATGACAAAAGAAAGCAACTGACGATTGATAGCTGGAGACAAAATTATGAATTTTAATTATAAGTGCACCGAATGCGGCAGAGAATACGAGATTACACCCGAAATCATGCTTTGTCCAGAATGTTCACAGAAGCAAGAGCCGGACAAACCATTGTGCGGTGTCCTCGGGGTTTCAATCGATGGTTCTCTCGACAAAGATTTCGATATTTTCGATTTCCTTCCTGTAGAACACGAGTTCTTTCCCGATATTCCTGTCGGTAATACACCGTTATGGAAACCGGTGAATCTTCGAGAAATGCTCGGTTTCCCGAATCTATTTATCAAGGATGATACACTCAATCCGACTGCATCGCTCAAAGATAGAGCATCATATCTTATTGCGGCATTTGCGCGCAAGCACGGAATCAAAGATATAGTCGTGGCATCCAGCGGGAATGCGGGTTCCTCGATGGCGGGTGTCGGTGCATCGGCAGGACTTAATGTTACGCTCTTTGTCCCGAAAAATGCACCGAGAGCCAAGATAATTCAGGCGCTCCAATACGGAGCGAGGGTGAGTCTTGTCGATGGCAACTATGATAAAGCTTGTGCCTACTCCCGCGAGTATTCAAAAATAATGGGCGGATTAAACAGGAATACCGCATATAATCCGTTCTCTATCGAGGGCAAGAAGACGGTCTCGCTCGAGATTTTTCAAAAACTTAACAAAGCTCCGGATTTCGTTTTTGTTCCTGTCGGCGACGGTGTCATTCTTGCAGCTGTTTATAAAGGATTTAGAGATTTGAAGCAATTTGGCATTATCGATAAAATTCCCATAGTTTATGCCGTTCAGGCTGAAGGCAGCAGCGCTGTTTGCAGGGCGCTCGATTGCGGCGAGTTCGGCAAACCGCTTACCTCGAACACTATCGCCGATTCCGTGGCGGTGGATGTTCCCAATAACGGTTACCTCGCCGTGAAATTGCTTAAAGAATACGACGGCAAATGCACAAAAGTCTCCGATTTAGCCCTCCTCGATGCGCAAAAGAAACTTGCATCCACAGCCGGTCTTTTCGCCGAGCCTGCCGGTGCGGCATCTTTCGCTGGTTTTCTCGCAGTCAGGGAGCGAGTCCCTAAAGATGCAATCGTTGTTTTGCTCGTTACCGGCAATGGTTTAAAGGACATCGATTCAGCCGCAAAAGGCGTGAAATTGCCCGATAAGCCAATTAAATCAATCGAGGAGTTTCTGTAATGGATATCGATGGCGTGATTCTTGCCGCTGGTGAATCCACAAGAGCCGGTGCGTTTAAAATGGCTCTTGAAATCGATGGTAAAACCGTTATAGAAAGATGCATCGAGGGAATGCGAACCGTATGCGGGAGAATTATCGTTGTTGGCGGATTCGCAATCGAGAGAATCACAAAGATTCTTGGGGATTATCCGCATGTCGAAATAGTATTCAATAAAGATTATAAGCAAGGTATGTTCACATCGGTGAAAATAGGCATTTCGGATGTGCATGCACAGGCTTTTTTTCTCACACCCGGCGATTATCCGCTTATCGGCGGGAATGTATATCGAAAGATGCTCGAAGCCGATGATGACATCGTTATCCCGACTTACAACGGCAGGAAGGGACATCCCGTGCTTATGCGCAGTCATCTGATAGTTCAAATTCTTGCCAAACCCGACAGTTACAATCTCAGGGATTTCACCAGAGCAAAAGGATATTCCACAATTGCGGTCGATGATGAGGCTATTTTACTCGATATTGACACAATTGAAGATTATGAGAGGATGAAAGAGAGGTTTGAACGGAAATAGGTAGAGATTGGAGGAAAAAGTTTGTGTATGGATGTAATAGAGTAATTTATAGATGAAAACCAGAGATGCATGAGGAGTTTTACTAATTACATGAGTTATTTCTTACATTACATAAGGATATTCTCAAATTACATGAATAGTTTCTTAAATTACATGAACTTATTATATAATTAAAAGAACTGTTTCTCAAGTTACATAAGGCATTATACTAATTGCACGAGCTATTTCTCAAATTACACTAGGTGTTTCTCACATTACATGAGCCGTTCAGTAATTAAGAATCAACTTATGTAATACACAAAATTGCTCATGTATAAAAAATATCAATCCATGATAAAGTAAAATTCATGGGAGGAAATAGCGATGGACGGAAAGATTTCTAATATGAAGAATGTTGAATTTGGTTTATTCCTGAGAATGTTGGCTAATTTCATCGAGAAACATCTGGGAGAACCTCAGAATCCTGATGAAATGCTCGATGAAGCCCGGTGAAAACTTCAGTAATCAAATGCATGAAGCTACAAACCTTTATCGAGCGGCAGCGAGCATAGATAATGCAGAGGACCGGGCATTTAAGGATTTGAAATTGTCGCTGAAAACTGCGAAGAAGTGGGTCATCGCATTAGCGGCGAAGAAATGGCTGGAGCTATTATCGTTTCCTAAAACTATGCCGCGAAATCGCGAGAAAGTCCGGGAATGTGTTCGCGCGATATTGTCGGCGTGGGACGACCATTCATCAGACCCGGAACTTCAAAAGGTAACGCAGGGATTCCAAAGATTGCAAACTTCATACGATGAGTTCATAATAGCATGGGACAAACAGGAGGATGCCAATCGCCTGTCGAAAGATAAGCATCGTGAATACCATGAAACGCGCAAACGAGCGGAGAAATTTATCCGCAAGGTGAAGAATTACCTCGCAATCTACCTCGACCCGTATGACTTTCTGTGGGGTCAATACGGTTTCGCGCCGCGCAAAAGACGCGGAGAGAAATAATTGGGGAAAATCCAAATGCGATGCTCAAATGACAAATCAATGCTAAATACTAATCGATTAGTTCTTCCTGTTCAGGAGTGATATCCTTTGGGATATTATATCTGATTTCTGCAAGCAAGTCGCCTTTCTTTCGACCTTTTTGAATTCCGCGTCCTTTTATACGCAGCTTTGTGCCGCTTTTTATGCCGGCGGGTATGGTTAGCTTTATTTTTTTACCCCCCGGCAATGTAAGGCTTAATTTGGAGCCGTTTATTGCTTTCTCGAAAGGAATTCTTATTTTAGCGACAAGATTATCGCCCTCGATACGAAAAGTGCGGTGCGGTTTGACAGAAACATATACGAAAAGGTCTCCCGGTCGCGCGCCTTTTGAACCGGTCGCGCCGATTCCGCGAAGTCGAAGTATCTGTCCGTTATGTGTTCCCGCTGGAATTTTAACTGTAATTCGCTTTCGGATTTGCACCTGCCCCGAGCCATTGCATGTCGTGCATCTTTTATTCGGGATTTCTCCCCTGCCGAGGCATTGCGGACATGTCCTCTGAATCCCGAAAGGGCCTCGAGATACTGTTACATAACCTTTTCCATCACATGTGGGGCATTTCGATGTTCCGGCGCCGGGTTCCACTCCCGTGCCATCGCAACCCGGGCAAGTATCCTGGACCGCAAGTTCGATTTGGATACTGCCGCCAAGGAATGCAATATTGAATGGAATTGTAATCGATGCCTGCATGTCCTCGCCGCGGCGAGCTTTTTTGCGACCGCGGGCACCGCCGAACAGATTGCCGAAAATATCCCCGATATCGAATCCCATCTGTCCCAGAATATCATCGAGATTGGAAGCGCCCGAAGTTTGTGTTTGCCATTGCCCTGCGCCGGGCTGCTGTCGATTGCCGAAACCGGCGGGGGGGTAATCGCCGCCTCGCATAAGGTCGTATTGCTCTCGCTTTCGGGTATCGGAAAGGACCTCGTAAGCCTCGTTTATTTGCTTAAACATTTCCTCCGCGTTTTTATCGCCGGGATTTTTATCGGGATGATACCGCTTGGCAAGTTTGCGGTAAGCGGTTTTAATTTCTGATTCTGTCGCTTTTTCGCCGACACCGAGTATTTGATAAAAGTCTTTCATGCTACCTTCTTCGAGCAATAAGCAAAAATCTTAAAAGATTCATGATTGCCATAATCGCCGCAGCCACATAAGTGAGAGCTGCTGCTGTCAGAACTTCTTTTGCGCCTGTAAGTTCTTCCGGCGATAAAATCGACATTTCATCTAAAACTTTTAATCCTCGCCTCGAAGCATCGAACTCGACAGGCAGCGTGATAAGATGAAAAACAACAACTCCGGCAAATAGGGCGATTGCAATTTTAAATAGAATCGGGATTGAGAATATCATGCCGATAATGAAAAGCGGTATCGCAGCTTTACTGCCTATCGATACGACAGGGACAATCGAGTTTCGAAGTCCCAGCGGGAAATATTTTTGTCCGTGCTGAATAGCATGACCGCATTCATGTGCGGCAATTCCCACAGCGGCAACCGATTGCGAGTTATACACCTCTGTCGAAAGTCGAAGTACCCTATTGCGCGGGTTGTAATTATCGGTGAGTTTTCCGCTAATTGTAGAAACCTTAACTTCGAGTCCGTTGGCAGAAATAATCTGCCGGGCTACATCGGCGCCGGTTAATTTTCGCTGTGTATCAATCTCCGACCATGCGGCATAAGCGCGGCGAACGCGCATTTGCGCCCAGATTGCAAGAGCAAGCGCAGGTATCAGCAATAGTAATGTCGGATCCCAAAAAAACATAAATATATATTTGATAAATTGAATTAATAAATCAAGGATTTTTATATTTCATCGATAAATATATTTGCTACATCCCAATTCGAACTTTTTCTTTCATAACATTTTTTTTATTGTATAATGTGCTAAAGAAAAAAGGAATCTTATGAGTAAAAAAGCAAAAATACTGCTGGGTATCGGAAGCATATTGCCATTTATATGGCTACCTTTTTTTATATTCGGTGTTATCGGTATAACACTGATGCCGAATGAAAATATTATGCCGTTTCTGATTGTAATCCTTATACTGGGGCATTTTATTGCAATTTTCACTCTTATCGGGATAATGGTATTTTATATTATTAAGGTTATTCAAGATAAAAGCACGAGCACGGAGAATAAAATATTCTGGTGCCTGGGATTGTTCTTCGGAACTTTTATTGCAGTACCGATATACTGGTATATCCATATCTGGCGGGGTAAAAATCCGGTTGCAAAGATAACGGAAATTGTGAGTTGAAATAAACTGTGTGTGATGGTAGATAATATGAATATATCTTAAATTGAACTAAAAAGGAGGTTTTTAATGAGACGAAAAGTATTGGTTGTTCTGTTGAGTGTGGTGCTTGTAGCGGCAATTTATGCACAAGTGCCCAGGGAAATTTCATTCCAGGGAAAACTTGCGGGGGTGATTTCACCGGTTGGTCTCGAATTTAAAATTTTCGACGATGCCACTGCCGGAACAGAATTATGGAACGAGGTTCATGTGGGCGTATCTTTAGACGGTGACGGTTTGTTCAGTGTTATTCTCGGACAAACGACACCAATCGATTTAGACTTTAGCAGTGAATACTGGATAGAAGTCTTGGTCGCTGGTTCGCCATTACCAAACAGGTATAAATTAACGGCCGATGCTTACGCTTTCCGCGCTATATATGCCGATACTGCAGATTATTTGAGCGGGGGTGTTGAAGATAGTGATTGGCATACTTCAGCTAGTGATATGTATGCAATTCCTTCAGGCAATGTCGGTATCGGGGAGACAAATCCGATGTATAAATTGGATGTTAACGGCACAGGATTTATTGCTGATACTTTTAGTCTTGGAAATGTTCCCGACGACCCGGTTCACGATTCAGTCCTTACGATAGATGGCGGTCAGGTGAAGAAAGCGGATGCCTCGTTATTTGTCGGTCCTGAAGGTCCCCAAGGTCCCGAAGGTCCACCGGGTTTGGATGGCGCTGAGGGTCCCCAAGGTCCTGAAGGTCCACCGGGTTTTGATGGTCCCCAAGGTCCTGAAGGTCCAGAGGGTCCCCAAGGTCCACCGGGTCCTGAAGGTCCAGAAGGTCCACCGGGTGAAGATGGTGTATGTCCACCATGTCCACCGCCAGCACTTGGTGCAGATGGTGCGGATGGCGATGTGAGTATCACCGGAGACCTCGATATCGGCACTTCCGCTGCATTCTATTTCGGCGACCCAAACACCGACGACTCATGGCGTATCATGCGCGAAGACGAAAACCTTATATTCCAGAGAAGGGAATCCGGCGTCTGGGTTACACAATTCACGATGCCACCAGTTGGTCCGCCTGTGGATAGGTAATACTAATTTATTCTACATAATCATTCCGTGAGAATTGCCTTAAGGGATGGAATCAATCTCAAAGGTGGCGGCAAATCCAAAGGAGATAATATGAGAAACATAATAACAATAATGCTGTTGACAATAGCAGTAGCTTCATTCGCACAGAGTATGGATTGGTATGTTATCGACCAAGGGGGCGGAATGCAGGAATTTGACATTGGCGATTCGATATGGGTATCTATCGGTCAAACAGCGATTGGACCGGCGAGTGCCGGAGCTATAACACTTGGAACAGGCTATCTATACGTAGGCAGTACTCAACTAGATATTATGCAAAAAGCTGAAAGACCAAAGACATTCACAATTAATTCAATCAATCCCAATCCATTCAATACTGCATGTGTTATCGAGTTCGAGATTTCCGAGGGATGCGATGTCGCAATCGACCTATTCGATATGCAGGGCAGGATAATTGGAGACCTCGCCGATGAAAATAATTTGAATGCAGGTAAATACCGATTGAGATGGAATGCGGAGAATCTTGCTTCCGGTGTTTATTTCGTTCGTTTGAATGCGGGTGCCCACACAATAACCGAACGCGTCGTGCTGATGAAATAAAGAATATCTGAACCGTTGATGAAAATGATTAAACTATGAAACATGATGAGTTACCATCCATCCGTTTGTTGAAATGAATGGCAATGAAGAGGAGTCGAGTTTTATTGCTGTTTTCTTTAGCTGATGGGGCGGGTTAGATAACCGATAACTGATTGCTGGCTACCTATTATGTAGAAGGTGTCTTTAAACAATTCAAACAAATGGAGGGTATCGAAATGAAAAAACTAGCATCGTTCTCGATTCCGTTTATCGTCCTTGTTCTGCTTTTCGTGGGTTGCTCGGATGACGACAACGGCGGCACCGGCAATGGCAATGGCAACGGAAATGGTGAAGAACCAAGTGGAAAGTATCTGATTTGGGCAAACCTTGGTCCCGGTTTGCTGATGAGTAATTTTGAAGCTTCCGTATGGGCAGTTGACACAACGGATGTATCTCCTATTGGATGTGATTTCACTGTTAATGGGGAAGAAATCCCATATTTAACCACTATAGACAGCACAGATGCATATTTCTTTTCCACATCGGTAGGATATGAAATGTCCACAAGCTATAATATCGTGGTTTCTCTTGGCGGTAAAAGCGCAACTTGCAATTTCACGACTCCCGCAACACCCGCCGCGGCTGACGTTGATATTACTTCCCCAGCAAGCGAGTCTTTTTTCACTCCGGGCGATAATATCGATTTAGAATGGACTATTAGCGGTGGAACTGCGGAGAATATTCATATCTCCGTTTGGGTCGATGAAGAGGATGAATACATATTCGAGGAGAATTTGAGTGGAACGGCTACAAGCTATACAATAAGCGGTGCAACAACAGCGGGCTGGTCCGACTATTTTGAGGTCGATATCTCGGTTGACCTTGGTGAATATATTTATCCTTTTACCGGTGAGCTTGCTGAGATAACAAGTTTTACAGTGTTCGTATTGCCCGGTGCAAGTGTATTTGTTTATAACGAAGAGGGTGATACTATCAATCCTCCGGATACAATCTGGTCAACTTATGTTTCTTTCGACGATTACTACCTAGATGCGAATGGAACAAGCTCCACTCAAGTTCATGCGTTTATCGACGATAATTTCTATAATTCCTGTCCTGATAATACGCCGGTAACTTTTAGTGTTAGTCCATCGGGTCTGGTTTCATTCGATCCCGCAACCGCTTATACATCGGGCGGAACAGCAACCGCTACTATAACCGCAGGTACAACACATGGAAATGCAACAATTACCGCAACTTCATCATACGGCTCGGATGAAGAGATACTTTATCTTATCGAAGATATTGAACTGGAGCTTTTCGTTTCTGGTGGTGCGACACCAACAATTAGCTGGACACCGACCGACCAGAATATGATTGGGCTTTTTATCCGAAGAGCGGGGATAGGCATAAATAATATGTGGACAATTGCCGGCGCAGGTTTCTCATCGCCGGTCGCTTATGGTGAAGTTCCATCGGGAGCAACACAGGCGTATCCGCTTGGAGGAGTAACGCCCGATCCACTCGAATCCGGAACTGATTATACAGTAGGCATTGTAAATATGCTGGGCGATACAATCTCGACTTCATATAGCTTTTAATCGAAATACGCAAATAAATGTTTAAGTGATTGCATAAACAACAATGTCGGGAAAGCGGTTCGAGTAAGCGTGTCGAGGAAAATCCTCTTATAACAATACGCCCGGCAGGATTTGCAGGCATTCGCCTGTTTTTAATCGGTTCAAATCCTGTTTCAATTCGAATATTGAGGTGCAACAGGGAATTGCGAAGCAAGGAAAGTTGCACAATAAAAACAAGCGAAGCTTGCGCGCCCGGCAGGATTTGAACCTGCGGCCTTTTGATTCGTAGTCAAACGCTCTATCCAGCTGAGCTACGGGCGCATTTCCATTTCAATAAGGCTTTTTCGATATTTATCCGCAAGTATTTTTTTTGAATTGAACTAATATAGATAAATTGAATTGCATTTCCCTCTTACGCTAATAACGATTGTGATTCAATGAATAAAAAATCTCGATAATATATGCTCTGTTGATTATTTTGGATTATGGCGAATTGAATGTAATTTTGTATTCGTGATATTAATTGAAATATGCAAAAAAAACTTCTTTTCCTAGATTTTCTATGTAGTTTAATATATAGAACTTTTTTCCTTGATTTGATAAATTGGAGGAACAAAACATGGCGATACTATCGGTGAATGCAAACCGGATGAGTCTTATGCAGCTTTCAAGGAGACTTGTGATAGCTCATAAGGGACATAAACTTCTCAAGGATAAGCAAGATGAGCTAATGCGGAATTTCCTTGAAATTGTGGATATAATTAAAGGTTTGCGTTCACGTACGGAAAGTATTCTTATCGATGCTTTAAGGAAATTCACCGTTGCTACCGGCGCTTATTCTCGTGAAGAAATCGAAGGCTTCTTTGTGGTGCCATCTATGAAAGCAAGTGTGAATGTTAAGTCATCGAGACTTCTCAATCTCCTTGTACCGTGTTTCGAGGTCGAATTTACGGGTGATGGAATTTCATACTCCATTGCGAATACGCCAGCCGAACTCGATAGCGCTATGGAGAACATGACCGAAGCGCTTAAACTTCTTGTCAAATTAGCCGAAACGGAAAAAAAACTTGAGTTGCTGGCAAAGGAAATCGATACCACACGCAGAAGAGTTAATGCGCTTGAATATGTGATGATACCGGACTTGAAAGAGACCATTCGATATATCAAAATGAAGCTCGAAGAACTTGAAAGAGGCAATCTCACAAGACTCATGAAAGTAAAAGAAATTATTGAGAAAAAGCGCGGTTATTAGCAATAATTCAATTTCTAAACCGGGAATAAATAGATGCGAAAAGTAATCTCGATACTACTTATCCTTTTGGGAACTTCCTTTGCGGGTCAAAATTCCCTGCCCAAATACTGGATATTTTTTACGGATAAGGATCTTCATTCGGCTCAAGATACAACTGCTGCGCTTAAGAATGCGGAAGCACGGTTGACCGGGCGTTCGCTTGCCCGGAGAGCGAAATCATTATCACAAGACGCTCTGGTTGACTGGTATGATATACCGGTATCCAAGAATTATATTAAATCTATCGAAGCCTATGGTGTGCAAATTATTCATAAAAGCCGCTGGCTTAATGCTGTTTCTATTCGTGCCAATTCTGCAGCTATCGACAAGCTGGTTCAACTGCCGTTTGTGAAAAGAATCTCCCTTGTTGCTGTGCAAAGGTCGCCATTTCGAACTACTGAAACACCCGATTATGGGCTGACAGAACGGCAACTCGAGATTTCGAATATTCCCGCTTTGCATCGGATAAAAACCTTTGGATACGGAGTTCTTCTGTGCATTACCGATACTGGATTTAAATTCAGTCATATTGCAACAGAGAATGCTGAAGTAGTCGCTCAATATGATTTTGTTTGCAATGACAGCATCGTTGACCTCGAGGAGGGCGATAATCCATCGGTTATAAGTCATGGCACAAGGGTATGGTCGGAAATAGCGGGAAGAATTCCCGGCACATACTGGGGTGTCGCTCCTGAAGCCTCGTTTCTGCTTGCCCGCACTGAAGATGTAGATAGCGAGTGGGTCGGTGAGGAGGACAACTGGGCAGCAGCAGCGGAATGGGCTGATTCTATCGGAGCCGATATTATTTCAGTTTCATTGGGATATTATTCCTGGTACACTTACGACCAGATGAATGGCGACTCAGCGATAATAACAATCGCTGCCGATAGAGCCGCTTATCTCGGCATTGCGGTTTTCACCGCAGCAGGCAATAGCGGTGGCTATCGGACATTAGTCGCTCCCGGTGACGGCGACAGCGTGATTACTGTTGGTGCATGTGACAGTTATGGAACAATCTGTGGTTTTGCCTCGAAAGGACCGACCGCAGACGGAAGATTAAAACCCGATATCGTAACTCACGGAGCTGGAACTTATGTTGCCGACCCCTATTCCGACTCATTGTTTTATTCTTGCAGCGGAACTTCGATGGCAACACCGATTGCTGCAGGTATTGGCGCTTTGATTTTGCAATTGCGACCATCGATGACGCCGATGGACCTTTTGAATGTGCTAAAGATGACTGCGAATAATACCACTACACCGGATTCAGCGCAAGGATGGGGTATTATCGATGCCTGTGCTGCGGTGGCATATCCTTTCAACGACACATCGATTATAATACTCGAAGCCGGCTGGAATATCGTTGCGCTGTCGGTTGATTCTGCTATTGCAACCGATGCGCTACCTATTGTTTCACCTGCTTATGCATACGATGACTCAATCTATATCGAAGTCGATACACTCATCCCGGGGAAAGGATATTTTGTACTTTCGCTTGTGGATACATTTTTTACTATTTCAGGCGAAACGATAGACGATATCGAGTTCGAAATTGCGCAAGGCTGGAATCTTATCGGCGGGCTTTCGAGAAGAACATTTGTCACCGAAATCGACGAATTTCCGATAACACCGGAATTCTTTATGGTGAGCAATAACACATATTTCATTTCGAAAAGCTTGATACCCGGTCAGGGTGGTTGGTTTTTCTCATTAACTGATAGAACAGTTCATCTTCTGGAATGATTTTTTCTTTAATTTGAAACTTAAGACCTGATTCTTGACAACGGACAACCAACCACTGACAACAGAAAACGGAGTGAGGTTTTTATGCGATGGCAAAATATTGCAGTTCTTTGTTTAATAGCGGTAGTCGCGACATCATGCGCAAAACCGCCATCTATGGAACTCGAGCCGAAGTCAATCGAACTGGGAATCCTATCTCCCGGAGAGATTGTCGAGGATGTAATCTGGATAAGGAATGCCGGTGAAGGCTTGCTTACTGCAACAATTCGCTCTGGCTGCGACTGCATAGAACTCGAGAACGCAATTTTTGATTCTATCAATCCCGGCGACAGCGCTGCGCTCGCTTTTGTATATTATGCTTATGATTCGGCAATGTTCGACACAAGCACAATACTTTTTACCTCCAACGACCCGGATAAACAAGTCGGTAAGATAGTTGTTACAGCAGCAATTCAAGCCAGAAAACTCACGCGAACCGATTCGACAATAACTTTGATTCCTTTCAGTACAAACGATCCATTGCTTAAGAGCGCCTCGAATAGTATTGTCAACACCTTTTTCAGTCAGGCTCAAAAGAAACTTGGTTTCACTGTGGTGCAACCCAACAAACTCGTTCAGGATTTGCTTGCCGACAATAGATACGGCAAACGCCCGACAGAAGAGCTAATTCGCAAATGGGCGCTCATGGACAGTATCCGGTGGATTGTCGTCTACCAGCTTGCCAAAACCGAAGATGGCACGATACAGGGACATAGTTCGCTCTTTGACGGCTTTGCCGAATTCCCGATTCCAATCAAATTTGAATCTTCAGTCGAAAATGCCGGCGCGGTTTTCCTCGATTCGATTGCAGCGACATTCGACGATTTAGGTCCGAGATACCGCAATGCATTGATGCAGGGAATGCAAAGAAAATGGGCACATCAACGCATGGAGATTCTGAATAAACCGCTGCCTAAGATAGAATTCATCGATGTCCGTACAGGTGACACTTTGACGGGGGAATCGGTGGATGGCAAAATTCTTCTCATGCACTTTTTCGGCACCGACTGCGAGCATTGCGAGGATGAAGCCGAATGGATGGCGGAACTTATTAACTCAGACCGCGAAAACCTCGTGATATGGGGAGTCTCTGTCGATATGGGTGATGATGAAGAAGTTGCAAAATTCGCTGTCGATAAAAATTTACCATATCCGATTGTGCTTCCCACAGAGAAATCCTATCGCAGGTTCACAAGGATTTACGGTGGCGCTACTCCGCAGACAATAATTGCGGATAGAAAAATGATTGTACGTGAGTTCTTTGTCGGATTCAATTCCTCACTGACAAAAAGGCTCGAGGCAACACTCCAAACTCTTGGCTCATCGGCAAAAAGTCAACGGTTGAATACTGATGGTTAATGATTGTTCCCCACACACCCAGAGGAAAAATTGCAGAGTAAGAGTTACCCAAGACCTTTCCACCAAGAGAATTTTGCCACAAAGGAAATAGAGAATTTCTTTTTTTGGAGGGATTATTAGGTTTTAGAGGACAAAGGAAAAATATTATAGTTATTATCTTTTAATCCTATCTAAGTTTTTCCCGACTTTGCCAATTCTTGTTTAATTTTAGTGTTTTCCAAGAATCATGTTATTGATAATAATGGAGTTACAATGTTGAGGATTAAATTTCGCTCAATTATATAGTGGCAACGCCAATCAATCGGCAGCGTATCCTATTATAAATCAATACCTTATTTTTTAAACTGTCAAAGGCAGGAACAACTATCAAGAATCAAGTTCTAATATGGATTGTATATAATAAAATTTCTTTTAAAATAAAATTGTGTCAATTATAAAGATTTACTTTGCTAATTTTGATTTTTTTATTTATTTTATACTTCTAAATCAAATCAAGGAGAAAAATGGTTCTGAGCAACTATAATCTTAAATGGCATGACGAATTTGCTCGATACCCCGGTATAAAACTTGAATATGTTCCCCTCGACCTTATGTGGAAAGCTGCTAACTATTCCGGTATGAGCGAGCATTACCCTCATTTTTTTGCCAAGAGCGCATATTTCTCGTTTTTTCTCTATGACCCGGATAAATTCTGGGTCTATGACATATTTCGTGTTCCATTAGTTCAAAATGCTCTTAATGCATGTAATATCCGCAGGTCGAGTATTGAACCTGAAACATTCGAACAAGCCGTTTCGTTTATTTATCAGATGATAAATTCCGGTAATCTTGTATGGATAACTTATATCGAGCCTATTCTTATTTATGGATTTGAAGGCATACCTAATAAAGAGAGAATACATTGGTATAATCCGAACATTGCCCCCGATGGCGCTACATGGGGACGAGATGAGCTCGAGATGTGGTGGATGTCTCAAAAATCGATTGGGCAGCACACTCTAATTGCACCACTTGGAGTTGTTCCCGGAATCAATCCCGAAGAAGAAATCACTGCTGAACTGGCAAAATTAGTAATAAAAAACTGGCAATCGGGGGAAATCATTATTGATAAAGATTCGATAGCCGCAGGGATAAGCGCATACGAGAAATTCATCTCCGATTTGAGAAATGACGACTTCGATTTCCTTAAACCTTTCGGCAATGAAAAAACGCTTTTACGGACTGCATGGTTCACATTTGCAGCGTACTCACAGTGGACACAGTATTATGCCGCTCATGCTTTTTTTACACATATTGCAGATAGTTATTCGGAAACACAGAAAAAGACACTTCGCAGCGCAGCAGACCATTATGCTAATGCTTACGGTCATTGGATAAATTGGGAAAAGGTCATTGGAAGACATCCCAATGAGGAGGAATTTTTCAAGCGGATAGGCATAATGGAAAATAGACTTAAAGCTGCTGATTATGTAGATATGGCAAAACTCGAGGTCGGTAAGGCTATCGAATCTCTGGGTGAATTCCTTGAATCTCAAGGTATTTCACCGGATGATAAGGAAGAAGATGAAACAGAAAATGAAACTGAAGATTAATCCGGATTTTTCACAAACTGTTAACCAATGAAACAAGATAAGAATTTATAAACCACAGAGGACATGGAGTTTGAAATTGATAACCGAAGTATCCTGCTTCGGAAAACGCGCACAAAGCAAAATGCTTTGTCTAACATCTTTTTTTCTCTGAGTGCTTTGTGGTTAAAGTCTTTTTGATTATCGTGGTTTTTATTCCTAAAAAAAAAGGGAGTTGAATATGATAGACAAAGCTCTTGGTTTGATAGAGACGAGAGGAATAATCGGTTTGATAGAGGCAACCGATGCCGCCGTGAAAGCCGCTGCTGTTGAAGCTGTCGATTACGACCGGTCGGGTGGGGGAATGGTTGTTATTAAAATTCGCGGGACAGTTGCTGCAGTTAAGGCAGCGGTGGAAGCCGGTTCGCTCGCAGCGCAAAGAATTGGAGACCTTGTAAGCTCGCATGTTATCCCCAATCCCGATGATGATATCGAACCGATGATTACTCCTACCGAACCGCCATCTACAAGAAAAACCGCAAAAGAATTTCACCGATGGACCGGCACAGCGCATGGCGGCAAGATGTATGTCGCACTCGATACATCGGATGAAAAACTTGTAAGAATCATCAGAAAGCTCGAGTCCGAGGGTGCGCAAACGCTCGACTACAATGAGCTTCGCTATTTTGCCAGACGAATTGAAAACTTCCCGCTCGAAAAATCCAAAATCCGCAATGCAGGGCGATTAAAGTTAGCAAAGATAATCGATGAGAGTGAAATTGAGATACAAAAAGCATAAAGCGGATTATTTTAATTCATAACTACAATGCCAGAAAATTCCCGCCAAAATTCTGTATATTCATCGCAGCATAGACATGTTTACAGTCTTGCTCTGATTGCCATTTGTGCCGCTGTTACTGCAGCGGGAGCGCAAATTCAGATACCGCTCCTTGTTCCAATAACATTGCAGGTATTTGGAGTATTCCTAGCAGCATTTTTACTCGGTCCTGTAAAAGGTGCAATAGCAATGCTGGTATATCTGCTTTTGGGCTTTGCGGGACTTCCTGTTTTCGCGGGCGCAAAAGGTGGATTTTCGATAATCGCTACTCCAACTCTCGGTTATTTGATTGCATTTCCGATAGCCGGTTTTGTTATCGGTATATTTGCTGAAGCGACAAAAAAACGCTGGTTAAATGCAATTTTCGCCATTGCAGCGGGAATTATTATCATCTATGTTTCGGGTGTTGTAGGAATTTTGCTCTGGGGAAAACTTATCGCTCAAAAGCAGATGACATTGTGGACAGCGCTATCGGTCGGTGTTTTGCCATTTATCCCATTCGATATTATTAAGGGAATTGCCGCATATTTTATTGTGAAAGCGTTGCCGAAAAGATTGAGGAAACCATTTTAATTGATGGACAGTATCCCGGAAGTAGAATCCATTTCGAGTGTATGCTTTCAGTTAGTTACAAAAAAACAGTAATTCGAAATAAACTATTTATCTTCCAGCGGTTCGATTTTGTCTGCGAGGTCGCCGATTACCGGTAGTTTCCATCGCTTACCCTGAAGCACATAAATTATCCCCACCAATGCCGCCACAGCGGCAATAAACAACGCAGCTTTCCAGAAAAACGCACCCAGAAGCGCTACTATCTCGAACAAAAATAGAATAACCCCCTGTTTGCCGTGTTCATAAGCAAAACGGTTTGTGCCTTTACCCTGAATAAATGGAACAAAGCACAAAACAGGGACATAAGCCAAAATAGCAAGAGCTTTACCCTCTTCTATCTCATCGCTGGAGATATGCACATCCGATGTTTTCCCAGTGTTTTTTTTCGATGATACAAAATCCTTAAGGAAACCGAGTGTATCTTTAGGTCTCATTTTTTACCCCTCGTCATTAGATTCTGCGGGAATCGATTCATCAGGAATCGGTTCCACAGGTTTTGGCTTCTTTGTATCCGGTGGCGCCGATGCAAATGTTCGTGATTCAACCCGCGAAAGTAAAACATCGACACGATTTTTGAGTGCGCTGTTCGGATATTTTTCCAAAAACTCATTATAATACTTTTTAGCATTATCAAAATCCCCCTGAATATCGTAACATCGCCCGACACCGAGCAATGATTCATCGGAGCGGAAAAAATTAGGATATTCGTCATAAGCTCGCTGATAATACTCGATTGCATTGGGGTATCTGCTTCTGTCCTCATAACAAGCTGCGATACCTATAAGCGATGCTGCGGCGAGGTCGGAGTCGGGCTCCTCGAATAAAAGATATTCCTCGTATGCGGTAATAGCGGAATCGGGCAGACCGAAAGCATAATACATGTGCGCTGTAAGATATTTTGCAATTTTTGCCTGCTCGCTGCCATCGTAATTATCGAGAATAACATTTACTGTATCCATAGCCTCACGGTATTGACCGGCTTCCATCATTGTATAGACCAATGAAAGCTTAAACTGAACATCAGCTTTTGTATTCTTGCGATGGTTTAAATATCCGATAACAGCAACAGCGGCAACCGCCACAATTATCGCCCAGATAAGCGCCTTGGTCGGGTTCTCTACAACATACTCATAAACCTTTGCAATGTCGGTTGCAAATTCATTCTTCTTCAAATCGTGCCTGTCTATTTTTCGAGCCATATCTCCTCCAGTTCATTTAGCGTTTATCATTTAACATTTAACATTTGTCATTTAGTTATACACTATAGCAATTTTTCATAGGGGTCAAAAAGCTTTTTATATTCGAGCATAGCATATCTGTCTGTCATTCCTGCAATATAATCTGTAATTACTTGCTTTTTTTCATTCTCATTCAGCTTAAGTCTCGATGTTGTTGGCAACAGCTGCGGTTCCTCGAGATATGCTTTGAAAAGCGATTCGAGAATAATTCGCGATTTAGCCGCCATGCGAAGCACTTTATAATGGCGATACATGTTCTCATACAGGAATTTACCCGCATATTTAAGTTGGTCTTCGATTGCTGATGAAAAGCCGATAAGCTGATACGATGTCCTTCGCACTTCATCAACATTCTGCGGATTCGCTTTTTCAATCCTTCTATTCGATTCCTCTATGGTATCGGTTACGAGTGTGTTTATCAACTCGCGAACGCAAAGCATTCTTTTTTCCTCCAATGTGATGTCAGGATATTTTGCCGATATCCTTTGGGATATTTCTCTCCATAATGGGAATCCTTTTTCGAGTTCCGACCACACAAGCACTTCGGAGCATAGACCGTCATCTATGTCGTGAGATGTATATGCAAGTTCATCTGCGGCATTTACGATTTGCCCTTCGAGAGCCGGTAAAATTTCGATAGAATTAAAAAGATTTTTTTCTCCGGGTTGGTCATAACGAGTGGAATGCTTTATTATTCCCTCACGCGTTTCGAAAGTAAGATTAAGTCCTACAAAATCGGGGTATTTTTTCTCAAGATACTCAACCACCCGCAGTGATTGTTTGTTATGCTCAAAACCTCCGATATCTTCGGTAAGTTCGTTTAACACTTCTTCTCCGGTGTGACCGAAAGGAGTATGTCCGAGGTCGTGTGCAAGAGCGACAGCTTCGGTAAGGTCGGTATTAAGAGCAAGAACGCGTGCGATAACACGGCTTACAGTTGCGACCTCGAGAGTATGACTCATTCTTGTGCGGTAATGGTCACCCTCATGGTTCACATATACCTGCGTTTTATATTGCAGTCGTCTGAAAGCTGTGGAGTGTATTATTCTTTCCCTGTCACGCTCAAATGGCGGGCGATAAGGATGTTTCGCTTCGGGATGGTGTCTGCCACGGGTTTCTGCGTTGTGGACAGCGTATTTTGCTAGCAAAACTTCCTCCCTGTGTTTCCAGTCTAATTCTGTTAGAATTTTTCTCATATAACAATATTCCCAAGATTTTCCTAGTTTTAGGCAAATTGGATTTTCAATTAATAATTGTAAATATTTGCGATAAGTAATTTGAAATTTGTAATGATATTAGTTTCCTTGCACGGGATTTTGAGTTGGCGGAGGAGTTGGTTGTTGTGCACCGCCACCGGTGGGAGGAGCTCCACCGGCTGGAATTTGCTGTCCCGGTATCGAGGTGTCGCGCTCCATAGCAGGACCTTGATGCTGTCCCGGTGAGGCTACGGTGAAGTTTATTGCCATTATTATAATGACAAAAACTATTGCCATAACAGCGGTGAGTTTAGTCAGAAAATCGAGCCCGCCTTTTCCGCCGAAAATGTTGTCGGCAACTCCAACACCGAATGTGGAACCAAGTCCACCCTGGCTGCGAGGTTGAAGTAAAATCGATATTATCAAAATAATTGCATTGACTACAAGCAATATCAAAAGTATTGTTAAAAGCATATCTTTACCTCCATTTATCATTTTTTTTAAAATAATTGCCGAAATTAAGGGATTTATGTTATAAGTCAAGAGAAATTATTTCTTGCTTTTTTTCGCTGATTTGGGGTCATATACCTTATCTATAAGTCCATAATTCAGCGCTTCATCCGGGGACATGAAAAAGTTCCTATCGGTATCGCGCTCGATTTTCTCAATCGGTTGCCCCGTATGTTCAGAGAGAATGTCATTTAAAAGTTTCTTTATTCTCTGCAATTCTTTTGTGTGTATTTCAATATCGGTTACCTGTCCTTCGACACCACCCCATGGCTGATGAATCATAATTCTTGCATTTGGCAAAGCGGTTCTTCTGTTTTTTGTGCCACCCGCCATCAAAACCGCTGCCATCGATGCCGCTTGACCAACAACAGTCGTAGCAACGGGAGCTTTGAGAAATTGCATCGTGTCATAAATTGCGAGTCCGGCGGTTACAAACCCTCCAGGAGAATTTATATATAGAGAAATCGGTTTCTTGGGATCTTCAGCCTCGAGAAAAAGCATTTGCGCTACGCAAATATTGGCAACGATGTCATTTATTGCTGTTCCCAAAAAGATAATTCTATCTTTTAAAAGGCGGGAGAATATATCGTAGGCTCTTTCGCCCCGCGCGGTTTGCTCGATTACTATTGGGACAAGTTGGTCTAAAACTTTATCTTCTTCCATTATTTCCTCCTGATGTATCGATATTTATATTTTCTCAATATTTGATATGAAATCCAAATGCGCAAGTTCTTTCTAATTTAATCTCCAGAGTTTGCAATCGTTAATTTGAGTTTTTCATTTGGATTTCTCACCGCTACTCATTTCTACCGTAGGGGCAGATTCTATTGAGCTTCATCAGATTGCAAATTCCCGCACAGGTTACACCATAGACAAGATAATCCTTTCCATACTTTGTTAAATAATTATAAATTCCACCGAACGAATTATTTACCATAGTTGTTCCGGTGATGAGAACGACATCCGATTGCTTGACAAGCTCTTCGGTCATAGTTTTGCCGTTCCAAACCTCAACTCCAAACTTTGTTTTACCGATTGTCTGCGCATTAAGGTCATTGATTTTTATATTATCCGCATCGAATGTTTCGACCAAAGCTTCGGCAATCGCTGGATTCATTCCAACCAGTCCGATTTTAACCTTACCCCATTTGTCAAGAACATGTTTTGCGATTTCGGCACCGCATTTCTCGGGCTCTTCATCTTTGCAATGAACTGTGCCCTCGGCGAGGTCGAGATATCGAAGCACGGCATTTATCGAGGCGATAAAGATTGCGCGGTTATGATTCGATGAGGTGTCGAGACCTAAAACACTGCGCAATGTGCCGATGAATTCCTTAGGCGAATCGGTGTAGGCATGTCCCTTTGCACCGAGAATCTGAGCTTCAACTACTCGTTCCTTGCCCTCGATAATCGGGAAATCCCTTCTGCCGGGGGTGCCAATAGCTTCTTCAGGTGTAAGCGGTTTCGCCAGGATGGAGATATTGACGTCGAGTAAATTGTGCTTCTTGATGAGGATGCGAGTGCGAGTCTTGACACTCTCCATCAAAGAAGTCTCATTCCTTGTGTTCATGTGCCCTCCCATTTTCCGGATGCTAAGCTATTTTGTAAAATAGAACAAATCCCAATTAGAACAACAAAAAACGGAATATTGTATTGTACGGGATAATCCACTTATAATGCAATTATGTAACTGAGTATCTAATCAGTAATTACGCCAGTTGTTTCATTGATATCGCATTATCATTCGGTACTTTTCATAAAATAACTGTTCCATTTTAATCCGAAAGCATTATAATATGATAAAGGAGGAGATATGGCACGAGTAGTCTATGGCGTTGCCGGGGAAGGTTTTGGGCATTCATCCCGTGCGCGTGAAATGGTCTCGTACATCGAGCTTGCCGGGCATGAAGTAAAAGTGGTTAGCTACGACAAGGGCTATCGCAGTCTGAAAAGCGATTTCGATGTTTTTGAAACAGAGGGATTGCACATTGCGAGTTCCGACAATGCGGTTTCTGTTGTCAGAACACTCACGGACAATATACAGCGTTTACCCCGCGGACAAAAGAAATTGGTTGAACTTCGCAACAAGCTGTTCAGAGATTTTCAGCCCGATTGTGTAATCACCGATTTTGAACCGATGACCGCTTATCTGGCGAATCATTACGATTTGCCACTTATTACAATTGACAATCAACATCGTTTGCGCTATATGGACTATCCCTGTCCATCACACCTCAAGGGCGACCGGCTTGTTACTGTAAATATCATTCGCGCTATGGTACCTCGCCCGGATGTCTCACTGGTAATTTCATTCTATGCAGGTAATCCAAGGAATGACCGGACTTTAATTTTTCCACCCATACTGCGTTCTGAAGTACTGTCATTGCAGCCATCCAGCGGTAGTCACATTCTCGTTTATTTAACAAGCGGATTCGAGTCCTTATACGAAAAACTTAAATTGTTTAAGCGCGAGCAATTTCTTATTTATGGCTGCAATCGAGATGATATCGATGGAAACCTTTGTTTTAAACCTTTCACTAAGAATGATTTCCTACACGACCTTGCAACATGTAAAGCTGTGATGGCGACCGCCGGGTTCACATTAATAACCGAGTCGCTCTATTTACGCAAACCATACCTTGCAATGCCACTGCGCGGGCAATTCGAGCAGGAGATTAACGGTTTTCTACTCGACAGGCTGGGATATGGCGTTAACCTGCGCCGAACAGTCAGACAGGCGATCGGGGATTTCCTTTACAGGCTACCCGATTTCCAAAGAAATTTGAACGAATATCCCGCTTCGGATAACAGCGCCATTAAGGCTAAAATCAAAGAACTTCTGGCAAATGAATGTGCAATGGCAAAAGAGTTTCACAGTAAAAGGGCTGTATAGCTGTTTAATGATAGCGTGCAACTCCCGGAAGGCTCTGATGATATAGATTCTTTGATAGTATGTGTTCCAGTTCATTTGCCCTGTTCACGATTTCATCTTTATCGTATCCTGTCAGTATTTCATCTCGAATGACAATATTTCCATTCACGATATTATATGTATTATCGTGATTATATCCCGTAAAAACGATTACCGCCAATGGGTCGGATAATGCCACTGCTTACTGGTGTTATTCAAATATTGAAATCTAAGCAAATTTCCTGATTGCGTGGAAAACATCCTGCGGTTGTTTTATTTCATAATCCAGATTCACCGTAATAGCAAAAGCATTCTCGTGGTGGTCTCCCTTCAGAACTCCGAATGGTGTTTCCTTTGGTAGAGTCTGCACTTTGGCATCGCCGAATGAGCAAAATCCATGGTCGGATATAATAATAAGCTTGTTTTCCGGATTATCGAGAAAGCCAGTATCGAACAAAATCTCTTTAAGCTTTGAATCGACCTTCATATACCAGTCGAGAACAACCGGCTCACCCCAATGGAAATGCTGCACTCTATCCAGTAGAGTATAAACCGCAATCAGAACATCCGGTTTTTGCGCCATAAGTTCTATCGATTTTTCAGCAATTTTAACAAGCTCCTGCATCCATTCATCGGGAGTTGTGGGGAGACCGAATCCTATCGGTTTGAAATCGACATTGAATGAATATGGCGGAACGACAAATGGCACACCGAGAACCCTTATATCTTTTCCTTCTCTATCGAGAATATCCCAGATAAAATCGACTTTGATATCATTTCGCTTAACAAGCTCGCCATCGATTGCGAAACTTTTATGCCCATGCTCCTCGAATTTCTTTCCGCAAAACATTCCGCACCATATAAGCGGCGAGAGCGGAGTTTCTTCGAGAACCGGCTCGTATGCAATGCCGATTTCTGTGAGCTTTTTGAAATTTGGCAGATTATCGAGATTCGGGCGGATAACTGTCCAGGTAGCAGCATCGATACCAAGAACGAAAATCATTTCATTACCTCCAAAACCACACCAGCCGCGATATTTCTACCCTTGACCAGAATAAACCTGCCGAGAGGGGGTATCTCGGAAAATCTCTCGACAACAATCGGTTCATCCGTTTCAAAAAGGATTGTAGCGGACTCATGCTGACTGATAGAATCCGGATTATTTTCCAGCGGTTCGCCTGTCTGTGTGTCAATTTTCTCACGGATTTCAAGGATTTTGCACTGCACTCTTTTTGTTCCGCAGCGCAGTTCGATTTTATCATTCAGGGAGATTTTATCCTCGAGCAGGACTGTCTCGCCGAGAAATTTAGTAACAGCGACAGGCGGATTGCTTTCCACTCCGCAAACATCGCCGCGCTGTGGTAAAGGCTCGACTGAAAATCCAATACTGTCACCCTTTTCAGCATGGGTAAGGTCTTCTTGATAATTGGAAATTTTCGCGATTTTGGTTTTGATGTTCGATGGCTGGAAAACAACTGTGTCTCCGACATCGAGTGCACCGGATTCAACTCGTCCCACTGTAATCTTTTCCCCCCCGACATCATAAATATCTTGAACTATAAATCTTGTGGGCAGATTTTCTTTTTCGAGTTCCACGCTGTCGAGAGTTTCAATAAGTGTCGGTCCCTCGTACCAATCCATATTTTGAGATGGATTATATATATTGTCGCCTTCCATTGCCGATGCCGGGATAAATTGCACATCCATATATCCAAATGATGATAGCATTTCCTCAACCTTAGCTTTAATTTTCTCGAAAGCATCTTTACTATAATCGACCATATCTAATTTGTTGACTATGACAAAGAAATGCTTTATACCGATAAGCCTAATCAAGAAAGCATGTCTTCGTGTCTGTTCGCGGATTCCTTCATCCGCGGCAACCATAAGAACGGCGATATCGGCATGTGAAGCACCGGTGAGCATGTTCTTGATAAACTCCTTATGCCCCGGAACATCGGTGATTGTATAAAGATTTTTTCCTTTGAACATCACACCGGTGGTGTCGATAGTGCGGCTTTCTTTAACCTCATCATCGAAGGCATCGAGGAAATAGGCGAATTCAAATTTTCTTTTATACTCCTCGGCAAGTTTTTGGATTTCCTCGAGACGACCATCCAGAATGCTGTCCGAATCGTAAAGTAATCTACCGATAAGAGTCGATTTCCCGTGGTCGACATGACCCGCTATTACAACATTTACATTCATTTTATTTCTCCTTTTAAGACAAAGGGTTCAAGGATTCAAGTAAAAAAAAGATTTCAAATTTTAAAAGCACAAATTTCAAAATTCAAGTATTTCTGACATCTAATACCTGCCACAAACACCTGACACCTAATACCTGCTACTTGATACCTGCCACCTGAATCACATATATCCGAGTGCGCGAAGTTTTTGCATTGTGAAAGCTTTTTCCTTGTCCTGCGCTCGACCGGCTCGTTCGGCAACCTTAGTGGTCCGCAATTCCTCAATAATCTCATCGATATCGGATGCATTCGAGTCGATTGTGAATGTGCACGGCTCACATCCGAGACTGCGATAGCGTTTGCCGTCTTTCGCATAATACATCGGATTGACCGGAAGATTCTCCTGTTTCACGTATTCCCATACATCGAGTTCTGTCCAGTGGAGTATAGGGTGAATACGCATGTGTGTCCGGGCTTCGCTTATTTTTTGGTATTGGTCCCACATTTCGAGCGGCTGGTTTTTGTAATCCCACTTAAAGTCTTCATCACGGGGGGAGAAAACCCGCTCTTTTGCTCTTATTCCATGTTCATCGCGCCTAATTGCAAGATACAATGCGTCGAATCCGTATTGTTCTATAAAGCTCATCAAAGCCTTTGTTTTTAGTATTGTGCAGCATTCGAATTTGCCTTTATCCGGTCCCATGCCATTAGAGAGAGCTTCCTTATTCTGAGCGATACGCAGGTCGAAACCCCATTCTTTTGCTATTTTATCGCGGAAAGCATACATCTGCGGGAATTTGTATCCTGTATCGATATGGATAACAGGGAAAGGTATTTTGCCATAAAAGGCTTTTCTGCAAAGTGCAAGATTGACGGTGCTGTCTTTTCCGGTGCTCCATAGCATTGCAGGATTTTTAAATTCCGCATAAGCCTCGCGAATGATGTAAATACTTTTGTTCTCAAGCTCCCTTAATTGATTTCCCATAGCATCCTCCAGTTTATTTGAATAGAAAAAGGAATATTAAGTAAAAATAATGTCAAGGGATAATTAAGAGATAATAAAGCAGTTCAATTCAGGAATTCACCGATAATCTCAACAATGCGCCCGGAAGCTTTGCCATCCCACAGCGCTGGCGGTTGATAGCATTTCTTCTGGAAATATGCAGTATGCTCTAGGGCTATCCTGAATTTTTCAATTTCGAGACCGGTTACTTCGTTGGTGCCGTGAGTTATGGTGATAGGTCTTTCGGTGGAGTTTCGCAGTGTTATGCATGGGATCCCGAGATATGTTGTTTCCTCCTGAATACCACCCGAATCGGTTATCATTATGCCGGAATTGACCATGAGATTCATGAAATCGAGGTAACCGATAGGTTCAGAAATTATTAGATTCCGAATAGAATCGAGTTCTTTTTTCAGACCGAATTTATCGATGTTCTTCATAGTTCGCGGATGCGCCGGGAAAAGAAGCGTTTTGTTTTCCGATGCGAGTTTTAGAATCGAAATAACTTTTTTCAGCGATTCACCGCTGTCAACATTCGATGGTCTGTGCAGTGTAACGAGACCAAATTTATTCGCTTCGAGGTCCAATTTTTCGAAATAAGAAATTTCCATGATTCGCGGCAGGTTGAATACCAATGAATCAATCATCACATTGCCCACAAGATGCATTTTTTTGTTATCGATTCCCTCATTTTTTAGATTTTCGATACCCGATGGTTCCGATACAAAGAGCAAATTGGAAATCCTGTCGGTCAGAATCCGGTTAATCTCTTCGGGCATTTTCACATCGAAACTTCTCAACCCCGCCTCGACATGGGCAATCGGAATATCCAGTTTCACCGCCGCTAAAGCCGCCGCCAGCGTGGAATTAACATCGCCGACAACGATAACCAGTTCGGGATTCTCGCTTATTATTAACCGCTCGATTTCCAGAAGGATATTTGCTGTTTGGTAGCCATGTGAACCGGAACCGACATCGAGGAAGAAATCCGGTTCGGGTAAACCGAATTGCTCGAAAAATACCTGCGACATCGCATAATCGTAATGTTGACCGGTGTGAATTATTTTGACATCGAATCGCTCTTGACGCTTTTCAAATTCATGAAAGATAGGTGCAATTTTAATAAAATTCGGACGAGCGCCGGCAATAAGAAATATTTTATGTGTTTTTTTGTTCATATACATTATATATAGATTTCCGCAGTTTTCTTTTAGGAAAACAAAGTAATCTTTTCAATCGATGTCAAGTGATAATTGAAATCATATCCTGTGAAGAATATTACTACATTAAATGATAAGAAAATACTTTCCGAATAATATAAAACCCTTTAGTTTAAAAATTTATTATACTCAAATTGTCAAATGATTTATCTAATTGTAACAACTATTGGGTTATTTACCGGGATTCTATCGGGTTATTTAGGAATTGGCGGCGGACTTATCTTTGTCCCCGCATTACTTTTTATCTTTCGCGCTCAAGGATACCCGTTAAGTCCCGCGATGATTCTGGCGACCGGGACAAGTCTCGGCGCGGTTGTGCTCACCACATTTTCATCAGCAGTGCAACACAAAATTCTCGGGCATATCCGTGCCGAAACATTAGCACCGGTTATTATCGGTATCATTATCAGCAGTTCTGTCGGAGTCATGATTGTTAATAAAATCGGCGGCGAGCCGCTTCGATATTTTGTTGTGCTATTCTGCTTATGGGCGGCATATAGAATGTTCAAGCATTTTTACCATAAGGAGAATAAATCACAAAAATTTTCACACACCTTCGATTCGACACATCGCAAAATAACAATACAGATGAAAATCTTTCTTCTCGCATTGGGATTATTAGTTGGAATGATAACTTCGATGTTAGGAGTTGGCGCAGGTTTTCCGGTAGTCGCAAGTTTGGTGATATTGTTTCGTTATCGCAGCGCTAATGCAGTCGGAACAGCATCGGCAATAGCTCTCACAGCGGCAATGTTCGGCGTGTTATTCAGATGTTTATTGTGTGAATCGCCGGTTCAATCCCCTATCGGAACAATAAGCACGGTTAATATCCCGTTTGCATTGTCTATGGGAATACCAGCAATGATTGGAGCACAAGCGGGAGCGATTCTGCATAAGAAAATAGGTGAAAGCAAATGGTTCTATTTAATCTTCGGTGTGTTGCTGGTTATTATTGCTGCGAAGATGCTTTTTTAACCATAATAAAGAAAAGTTATCGGTCAGTGGTTATCGGAAATCGGATAATTGCGAATTGCCATGTGGTAATTTGTGATTAGTAATCTGCAATTTCTGTCAACGCGGAGCGTAGGAACGAGATAAACAATCGATAAACAAACCAATTAAAAGTGAGCTCAACAAAAGACTTTACTTTGTTGAATATTAAGCGTAAATTGCATTATGTCTGAAATTAAAAACAGTTTCATAAAAAACACCCTTTGGACTTTTATGGGGATGTTGTTTATACTTGCTGCCGGAGCCTTAACGAATATAATAATCGGTAATGTTTTTCAGGCATCCGACCTTGGGATATATGCACTGACTGTAACTATATATATAGCATTTTCTTCCGCTGCGCTTTTGGGAATCGATGCCGCACTGGTAAAACATATTGCTCAATTCAAAAATGATAAGAAAGCGCTTTCCGAATATCTCAGCAGCGCACTTTTAACTGCAGTATTTCTAGGTTTCATTTCAGGTGGACTCTTTTTCTTCATTTCCTCACAGATTGCAAAATTCTTCGATATGAGCGGTCTGATATTTAGTCTTCGAGTGATTACCGTAAGTTTCCCCTTTTTGCTCATAAATAAAGTTTTCCTTGGATATTTTAACGGATTGAAAGAGATGAAATCATACTCATTCCTCGAAAGCTCGAGATACTCTATAATTATACTCGTCACAATTATAACAGGAATTTTTAGACGCAATTTTATCGAGACATTATGGGCATATCCTCTTGCTGAAGCTCTGGTTTCTCTGGCGTTGTTTTTTCTAATGCACAGAAAATATTCCGTGAAAAAAATGAGTATTGGGGGAAAGGGTATTGAGTTATTGGGATATGGTTGGCCCTTATTGTTTGCAAATGCCCTTAAACAGCTTGCAGTCAGGCTCGACCTTTTGATGCTTGGCTATTTCCTAACAGCAATTGAATCCGGTGTTTATTCTATTGTAGCAATGATGATAACCGGTATGGGAATTTTGTGGCAGCCATTACAAAGGGTTGCTGCACCCATGGTTACGGAGTTTTACTATGACAATAAAATTAACAAACTGGAAGTTTTTATTAATCGTCTAATGCGTTATTCGCTAATTTTATATTCGGTGATTGCAATTTTTATCTGGGGATATATATCGGAGATAATTTTGCTTTTATATCCGGGTCGAGCAGATTATCTGGGTGCTGCAATCCCGCTTAAAATACTTGGATTGGCGTTGGTTTTTCATTCGGTTACGGGATGTGTTGCCACAGCGGAAACTCATAGCACAGGTCATCCAAAAGTTGCATTATATCGAGTTTTAGCGCTTCTGGGCATTAATTTTGCTTTAAATTACTTGCTTATTCCCAAGTATGAACTAATTGGAGCGGCAATTGCTACAGGGATTAGTTATTTTTCAATATTCGTTTTCTCGATGATAATGCGTGTGAGATTACTGAAAATACGTTTGGAATATACTGTTATTATGGCATGTATCACCATTCTTGGGATAATTATTTTAGGTATGGAACTTGCTAAAAACGCTATGCATCCATTTTTAATAACTATAAGCGCCATGTTCTTATATACTATATTGATATGTGCTTTTGGATTTGTTGAAAGAAAGGACATTCTTTTTATTCGGAATTTTGGTAGAAAAGATTAAGTATCGACATTTTTTCAGGAAACTCCTATATAATTACTTCTTGCTATTTTCGAGTAAAATGCGCAATATTCAGAAATGGAAAATCGGATACAAAACGATATGGACAATAATCATCCCGCAGTATTTTTAGACAGGGACGGCACAATTATTGTAGAAAAAGGTTTTCTTGGCGACCCGACGAAAGTTGAGCTTATACCCGGAGCTTCAGATGCAATTCGAAAGCTCAACAAAGCGGGTTATGCGGTTATTATTGTCTCGAACCAATCCGGAGTTGCTCGTGGATATTTCGATGAGGATACGGTTCGGGTTGTCAATGACCATGTGAATGTGCTTTTTGAAAGAGAAAACGCAAGTATTGATATGTTTTACTATTGCCCTCATTATTCCGATGGCTCCGTTCCGGGATATGCAATCGATTGTCCCTGCAGAAAACCGGCAGCCGGGATGATTGAAAAAGCAAAAGAAGAATTAGGCATTACACCTGCACTTGTGGTTGGCGATAGAGAAAGCGATATAATGCTTGCGGTTAATATTGGCGTACCCGGCATCCTGGTTCTCACGGGATATGGAAACAAGCAATCCCCGGAAGTGAAACAAAAAGCAGGTTTTGTGGCAAAGAGTATTGAAGAGGGAATTGATTGGTTCTTGATGGAAAAAGATTTATTGAAGTAATCGACTACGAGTTTTATTTACTATTTGGATTTTGGATATTGACATTTTACAATTACCGAGTGAAAGAAACAGCAAATGAATAACTTAAGAGTTTTTTATTACTATATCTTCAATTATGGCAGCAACATCCGAACATCAAGAGTTACTTAAGCTTTTATTTACAGATGAATTAACACATCTTTATAATCGCCGGTATCTTCGTGAGCAAATTCCAAAATACCTCGCACAGGCTGAACGTAAGGGGCTTCCTGTTGCATTGTTTATGTTCGACATGGACAATTTCAAAGGTATAAACGATAACTATGGCCACCACACCGGCGATGAAGCTCTCGTTCATTTTTCAAAAACCCTCGTAGCCACTTTCCAGCGTTCAGGAATACCGATAAGATTTGCCGGTGATGAATTTGTTGTTGTTGCTGTGAATGTAGAGCGAGAAAAAGCAAAACAATTTGGCGATGCTGTTGGACAAAAACTTGCTGAGTCGCCATTATCGGTTTCGGACACATCACTGCAACTGCAATGCAGTATTGGCATTGCATTATTCCCGACAAACGCACAAAGCCTCGATACTCTTTTCGAGAAAGCGGATGAAGCGCTTTATATAGCTAAAAAACAAGGGAAAGGACGAACTTTTGTATATCCCGAATCGGGGAAACTTCTAACTCCAGAGAAACTCGATTCAGTTTTAGCGGCACCGCCAATCGTTGGTAGAAAAGAAATTCTTCAATTTATTGAAAACCATCTCTCACCAAAAGGTGATGACCAAAAATTTGCTTTTATGTTTGCCGGCGATGGCATGGGGAAATCGAGGATTATTAAAAACGCTTCACTTTTATGTGGAGTAAATCTTTCATATCATCTCGAATGCAAGGGGTATCCATCATGGCAAACCGAACCATATGGGGCGGCATTCGGCGCAATAAGTGTGCTGTTTGAGCGAAGACAGGATATTTCTAAAGAAGTTTTCGATAAAATCGATGACAAATATAAGACCTTTTTAAAACCACGGATTTTTGCTTGGGACACTAAGGAAATCGCGAGTGTCGAAGAAGAAGAAAGCCCCGACAATGTTGTTCTCTTCGAAGCTCTAATGAGTGTTCTACTAATCTTGAAAGAAAAAGGAGAAGGAGCAGTTCTTTTCGATGACATAGAATATGTCGATTCACCGACACTTCAGTTACTCGATGCGCTTTTCAGCGAAAAAGAAGGAAATAAAATTCATCTTCTCGCCTCAATAAAAGCCAGGGATCTTGTCGAGGTCGATGAAAGAATTCTCGATATATTAAGCTCCATGAAAGCAATTCCCAAATTATGCTCGATTGAAAAAATTCAGCTTCACACATTGTCGCTTGAAAATATCAATGAACTTGTTTCGCTTGTTTTTGATTGGGAAAGCTTTAAACCCGAGGTTGTTACGGAACTATTAAATCGATCTGGTGGAAATCCATTGTTTATAATTGAAACGATATCATTTTTACTTCAGAGTGGGAAAATACAAGCAATTGGCGATAAATGGGACCTTTCTTCGGTAACACCAAAGGATATACCGAATACACTCGATGAGCTTTTACATCAGCGGCTTATGCGGCTGGATGAGGAAGAAGTCAATGTACTTAAACTGGCTTCGGTTATGGGTGAAAGGATTAATCCTCACCAGCTTGCAGAAATGTCAGGATTGAAATTCCAGCAAATTATGGACATTCTTGGTGATGCACGCAGAGCTCTTCTTATCGAAGACACTCCAAATCCTGAGGAATTCGTATTTGCTCATAAACTTGACCGCTCGGTCTTTTATGCGCAATTAACCGACGATGAGAAAGACCATTATCACGGTCTTGCAGCCGATATTGAGCAGAAATACAATGAAGGCGCTTTGGAACGAGTTGTGGGAAGACTTGCATATCACTATCAAAATGCCGGAGACCTCGACAAAGCAGCAAGACTATTCTCCAGTTTCAAGGAGCAGATGGAAGCTGTCCTTATTTCCGAGGGCACAAGAAGAATTCTGCAAAAAAGAATTATAACATCAACGATGGCAAAAGAATCCCCGCTCGAGGAGGATGACCTGATATCTGCAATCGAGACTGCAAGAGCGCTTAAAGTGGCTATGCAAAACTTAAGACTTTATCCACGGGAAAATGAAAATGTGAAAAAATCTGTCGAGCGATTTGAAACAAGTCTTCACAAGTTCCTTGTGGAAAAAACCGAAGCGCTTTCCATTTCTTTGACAGCGGAAACAATGCTGTTTAACGGTCAACCGCCTCCACCCAATACCACCGACCCAAGATTGACGCAAGAGCTCTATTCATCATTGAGTTCTTATGGACTACAGGGAGTGCTTTTCATTCGGGGTATTACAAATGAAGAAATATTCGATTTTCTCGATGTATTCATATTAAAACCTGAAAAGGTTTCAAGTCACTGGGATGAAATTGTTGATGAGAAAAAACTCGAACATATCCTTCCCGATAGAAAAATCTTTGTCGCTGTGGGCGAGAGCAAGATTGCTCTCGACGAAAAGCAACTTCTGGCTCAAACAATGGGCGACCAGACAAACGAATCCGATGATGGCGTATTATCCCCCTCGGCAATAACAGATGAGCAGATTGATAGAATTCAAGCTTTTATATTAGATTTTAAAAAAGATAAGAATGAATTAATAGTGGCTTTACAATCCGGCGCAGTTGGCAATGTGGAGATACAAAGGCTTATCGACCTCCTCGAACAGACCGATAATATTGGACAAATTACACCGCAATTAACCCAAACTCAGAAAGACCGATCCCAACCAACCGAAGAACGATATGCCGATGTTTTACCGGATATTGAACTGGTCAAGCAATCGGAAACGGATGTTAATCTTGCATTTCAGGATTTATCCGGTGATGATACAATGACTCGCGCTCGGGCTGCTGCATGGTTGCTTAAACAGGAACCGGAAAAAGTTATTGGTGCGGGATTTTCGGTTATATGTTCCGACCTACCGATAAGAACAAGAAAACTTGCAGCAGCCGTTATTGCAAAAATGGGTAATCAAGCTTCAACAGCTTTTTTGGATAAAATTAGTCCCGGTCTATCAACCCCGGTTCTAAAATCTTTTCTCGATGTCGGAGATTTGTTCTTGGATAATCCGAACCTTTTAAGCAAATTAAGAGAAATCGTTCTTTCGGGTTCGGTCGAATTGCTGAGCAAAACAATGAGCTTTTTACGGAATATTCCCGGAAAGAATGTGAACCAAATCATTGTTGACCTTTTTGATAGAGCCAAGGGCAAAATGAAAATGGATATTCTTGGATTGATAGCAGAAAGAAAAATCAGCGAAGCTTGTCCTATTCTTACGGATCATTTAAAACCTCAAAAGATGTGGGAGAAAGATACCAATATTCAAATGCAGATTCAGATTTGCAAAACACTTGGCATGCTCCGAACAACTGAAACTCAGGATTCACTAATTCGGGTTGCATTGGTTCCAAAGCCCTGGACATTCATGAAACCTAAACCTGAGAGTATAAGAGCCGCCGCCGCCTGGGCACTTAGACAATTTCCTAAAACAGATAAAATTGAAAAGGTTCTTGAACAACTGAAAAAAGACAAAGCGCCGGTAGTCAGAAAAGCTGCTGGGGCATAATCAACAGGAGGTTCTTTCATGGGGGAAGGCTATAAAATGGATTATATTCTTGTTGCCGAACCTATGGAGATGACTATCGATGCAATGCGACCTCACTGGGCATTGAATAAATTTGACCTATGGGGCGATTCTCTGGTCATTTTCCGGGGACCGATGAGTGTTAGACCCGAAGATGCTATCGACCTTAAAGAACTTAAACGCGGCACAGTATTCCCGAAGGGAGATATTCTGCATTTTATTATCGAGCATTTCGGCGACGAACTTGAGCGAACAATACTCCGTCAGAATATTTTAGTTTCTATTACCGAGGAGAAAATTGTACATCGCATGGAATCTATCCAGAGGATATTACGATGGGGAGATGACCTTTATGATGAGGATAGACGGCTTACATTCACTGCCGTAACTCCTACTCCGGTGTCAGGGAAAATTCATTTGGGCGTATGTATCGACTCGGATAATGAAGCGGCTTTTGCAGGAATTTGTGAGTATGCTCTCGACCCGAACGAACTGGGTGAGGTTATTGGAAATCAATATCGCGCCGATATGAGACGACTTCGAGAAAAGTGCTGGCGCATGAGACCTATTGTGTAAATGTAAGTTTTAGCTTTGAAAGTAGCAAGTTTAAATACACCTGAAACCTGATACCTAATATCTCGATTAGAAGACTTATGGTGAAATATTGAATTCATTAAACTTAATTAAGCATAATATTGGGGGGATAGATTGAATGCAGGAGTTGTTATTTTCCCCGGTTCTAACTGCGATAGAGATACTTTTTGGGCGCTCTCGGAAGTATTGGGCGTAAAAGTAGAATATCTCTGGCACAATGATTCCGAAATAGGTAGCCTCGACCTTGTGGTTTTGCCGGGTGGGTTTTCTTATGGCGATTATTTACGCACCGGAGCTTTTGCGCGGTTTTCACCAGTTATGCGGTCGGTTGCCGATTTTGCACAACGGGGCGGCGCAGTGCTTGGTATATGCAACGGATTTCAAATTCTGCTCGAAAGCGGGCTACTGCCGGGAGCAATGCTGCCAAATAAATCATTAAGATTTATCTGCGATTGGGTGAACCTGAGTGTTCAGCGAACCGATACACCTTTTACAAATGAATTTGAAGAAGGTCAAACAGTTAGAATTCCGATTGCTCATTTTGATGGTAATTACTTTGCCGACAAACAAACCTTGACTGAAATTGAAAACACAGGACAGGTCGTTTTTAGATATTCCGACAGTTCAGGTAATGTTTCTGATAAAACAAATCCCAATGGAAGTTTTAATAACATCGCCGGGATAGTGAACTCAATGGGCAATGTTCTCGGGATGATGCCTCATCCGGAGCGCGCAAGCGAATATATTCTTGGTTCTTCGGATGGCAAAAAGATTTTTAAATCTGTTTTAGAATGGTCGAGGCAGCGATAAAAGGTTTTTCTTATGGAAAAAAAATATTGGACATTTTTAATTTCAATTTTTGCAGGTATTGTCTCAGGCGCTCTTGTTTCTGAACTTTTAAAGATGATATTACCTACCGGTGTCGTAAAAGACTTTTTAACTTATTCGGTCAATTTTGGATTGGACCCATTGGGCATTAACCTTGGAGTGCTTAAATTTACATTCGGATTGACTTTTTCTTTTACAGTGGTTTCATTGTTATTCCTAATTGCGGTCATATATTATTTCAAATGGTGGTTATAAATAATGAGGTTTAAGTTTTATTCGTTGGTTTTAAAATGTTTTTTTTCTTGACATATTCTTTTTCAATCATATCTTTTAGTAAAGTTCATCATGTTGAAATTGAGAAAATTGAGGTAATCACATAAAACACAAGGAGTTAAGGTAAATGGCAAGAGAATTAATGTTTTTTTTGAGTGTTGAAAATGCAATTATAACAAGCTTCAAAAGAGGAGGAGTTATGCGAGGCAGGATGATTATGGTATTTGTATTGCTGGCATTTGCCATTACAGCATGGAGCCAGACTGTTACAATTAACAGTATTACATCGGATTTGCCACGAAACTGGGGGGGTGCAGGTGATAAATACGCCAGTGAAGGACAAGTCCACAATGTCACGGTGAATTTCACTATTGCAGGTGTAGGGGGAACTCTTCCTGCAGACACACGACTACAGCTTAGAACGAGGAATAGCTGTGGAGGTGCATATGGTGGGCAGACTACTGTTGATGACAGCGATTTTGTAGGCTATGCGAATGGAACATACGATTGGGTAATTCCTGTTACCGAACCGCTATGTGGTACTAGTAGTCAAGACCAATTTAGAGACTCTCTTCGGGTAAGAAACAGAGGAACCGGTTGGGGTGGAGGCGGTATCACTTTCGATGCCAATGGTCAGGACCGCAAAATCCTGGTTGAGGATTCCACTCATATCGAGATTATCTCTGTTAAAACACAGCCCGCAGATGGAATCAATGATTACCAGCTTGAAACATTCACCGCCGGAGAAGATTTTGTCCTCGAGATAGTCTATGAAAATACAGGTCGTTCCAGGGCAAGACGCTGCACACTTTTTGTTGCCGATGTTGTTTCACCCGGCTCGGATGTTGTCCTTAATTATACAGATAAATGGTATATCGGCAATGTAACTTATGGAAATCCGGAAACGCTTTATGTGCCTATCGACAATAGCTCCGGTAATCACGGCATTATCGGTATCGACGATACCTTTACAGTAACGGTTTATGCCGAAGATAGAAACACACAGCAAGAATGTAATTACACCTATACAGACAATGAAGCTTATGCCTCGATTGTCCTCGAACCTGAACTGAGCCTTTATCTGCTCGACCCGGTTTATGCTCCTGCATATTCCGGCGCAGGGATTCCATGGCTTAATAACTGGGATGAAACAGATTTTTATGCGTTTGTTGTATCTGCGGATGGCGATTATGCAATTGCCGATTCTTTAGATTTCTGGAGTCTCGGAGGTTTTTTAGGTGACCTTCAATTTGGCGCTGTCCATGTTGATGGAATCGATATCTGGCTTTATGTGCAACCTTATGATATGACAGGAACACCGGTCGATTTTGTCGCGCCGGGCGATACGGTCTTTTATTGGATATATTTCCTCTGGGATGCCGTTACGATATCCGTGCAAGACACTGTTGATTATTATCATTATTGTGAGTTCCATAACCAGACCCGTCACGATGAAGCGGAACCTTCAACAAGCCCTTATGACACAACAGTTGTGGGTCGAGCTCTTATCGATCTCGAGAATCCTGTAATAAATCCTATCGAGCCGTTCAGCGGTTCATCGCCGTGGCCTGTCGATGACACACTCAGAACAGATGTTACCGACAATTTTGCCGGTGTTGAAAGCGTAAAAGTCTGGATTGAAAATGTTGCAACCGGTGCTTTCTGGGATGGCTGTGCATGGATTGCAGGACCACCAATCGAGTTCGACCTTGTTTATAATACTACTAATTTACAATGGCAATCCGATGTCGAGGTTCTGCGTCCCACAGCTCAATTCGTATTTATAGTCGAGGCATGGGATTCCGCTGCAAATACCGATGGTTTCGCATTCCTCAACGGTTGCTTTGTTCATGATATTGTTTCAACTCTACCTTATGAAGAACCCTTTCCTCTGCCGGATTATTATGCAAACAAGAACCAGACACATCAATGCAGTGTTTGGGTTGGCGCACAATATGATATTCCCGCAGATGATGACACTTTAAGGTTGTATCAGTTCGACTGCACGGGTTCGCCTTCCCTGGTCTGGGAAATTCTTCTCCCGGCTATGGTCGAGGGTGAAACTCTTGTATTTATCTTCGATGTTACGGAACCCAATTGTATTCCCGATTATTTTAATGATTCATTATGGGCAATAATCGCGGGACCGGATGCCTCCCCCGATGTGAATGACAATGACCTTATTATCGAGGTTCAAAGACCTGCGGAAATCACAATGCTAAATGTTCATGCTCTTGCTTCGGATGCTCCCGCAGTTTATGTGGACAGAACATTTACTCAAAACCAGAACTTCTTCCTCGAAATCGAAGTAGAGAATACAGGTATTGCAGAAATTCAGGATATTACTTTCCATCTAGATAGCTGGACACCTTATGATGTTACATCGATTTTCGATTCCGATGTAACTTTTTACAATGTCAATATTCCGGCTGCAGGTACCGAAATTTATTATATTCCTATCATTGCCGACCCGGACCATCACGGAACAGTTGGTATAGATGATGAGGTTTTCTCGGTTTGGGCGGATGCTATCGATAGAAATGATTTAACTATTGCAGACGACTTCTATACCGATGACGATGACACAATCGATGTTCAGATGCCATCCGACCTCCATATATGTGATGTCGATTTCGATGCTGGTAATCCATTTCCTTCGGGACTTCTTAATGATTGGCTGAATAATGTCTATTGGCTCAATGGTATAGATTTTCTCGATATGAGATTTGCGCTCGAAAGCACCCATGGTGACTATGCTACAGCCGACTCACTCGATTTATTTGATGCATTCATCGAGTTTTTCCATGATGTTATTCCCGCAATCGGTATCGATGGAATTGATGCACCTTTAGCGATTCTGGATTACTTTACACTAGTTCCTATCGATGAGCTTGCTCCGGGTGATACCGCGATGTATGTATTCCGCCTGACAGATATTGGCGTTCCGCCATGGTTCGAGGATACGCTTGGGAATTCATTCCAGGCGAATTTCCATGATAAGAACCGCGCCGATGCCAACTTTGCATCGACAAGTCCGTTCGATACATTGATGAATACGATACTTGTCGATGTGTTACCGCCTATTTGTGAGCTTTATGTTCCCAATGCGCCATCACCATGGCCCGGTGATAATATTCTCTGGGCAACCGCAACGGATAATCATTCCTGTGTCGAACATGTCCATTGTTTCCTGCAGAATGGTGCAAACGGCTGGTATTATAACGGTACTACATGGCAAGCCGGCTACTTCGAGTTCGATTTCACCCATGATGCAATGAGTGGCGACTGGTATTTGAATCTCAATGAACCTGTTTCGACTGCATATGTAATCGAGACATGGCCCGTCGATTCAGCCGGCAATGTCGGTTATATCGACCGCATGCCTCGAGGCGATGTTGCTTGTATTCATATACAAAGAGTCATTTCAGACCTTCATCGAGAAGTTGTTCCCGAGCAGGTTTGGGAAGCAGATTGGCTTCAGGAACATAATTGCACCGTCTGGGTTTATAACGAATACCATAACCCAATCGACAATGTTGTTATCGGACTTCACTCAACTGCTGCACACACAGTTATTGACGGTGATTTGGGTCCAAATCTTAGATTTAACTTCATCAATATCGGAACAATGGCTCCTCTAGCTGATACATTTCTAACTTTCGATGTTCAGGAAGCAATGTATGACCTTGCCGATACTCTTATTGCATATCTTGTCAGTGCCGACCCTGTTGGCGGTTATGTTGTCGGGCAAATTTATACCGACGACGATGCGCTTATAATAATCCAAGAGCCGGCTCAGCATATTGTATATGAAGTATGGAATGATGCTCCATATTATATCGATGATGCAGGTATGCCAACCGATACCGGTATTGTAACTTGGGACAACCCCGGCTTTGGAACATCGGAAGCTCAGGATTTCAAAGTATATGCAAAAATCTGCTACATGGGTGTGGATACTGCCGAATACTTGAGAATGTTTATCGATAACACAAGTATTCCATCCAATATCGATGTTTCGCCCACGGGACCTACAACTTATGAAATTGCACATGCCGATTTCTCAGAAATGATAGTTGACCCGGTTTATGGAATCATCTATTGCGCTACTATCGACTTCGATTTCTGGGCTGATGATAATTTCTGCTCCAATCGCATGATGGATGATGCATTTGTGGTCGATTTCGATTCGATTAAATACGATAATTGGCCCGAGCTCGAATTCAATCCGTATATTCAGCAGCAATATTTTGAGGATGTAGCGACATATATTACCGTTGTTGAAGCACCGCAACTCGATATTACAGATGCCGACTATGACTCGCTGCTTGGTGGTCATCATAATCAGGGATTCTATTGGCTCAACAAATACAACTCGATTTATCTTGAATTTCCATTTGTAAGCGTTATTTCAAGTTGTTGTGATGATGACCGCGCAACTGCCGACCTCTATGGTGAGCATGCATATCTTGAGTTCTTCAACCCTGTTTATGGTAGTATTGGGGGACTTGTAGGATTGGAATATAACTATACTTCTCCAGGTGATACTCTATTCCCCACTGCTACTGATATGGCTTGGTTCACGGTTTCATGGGATGGAGCGACAATCGTCAATGAATACATAGATTACATCGAGGGCTATATCGATTTCAGCAACCTTTATTGGCCAAGCCAGCTATATCCCGTTCCATGGCTATTCATTTGTATAAATCCTGTTACACTTAATCCGGTGTATATTTCTCCCGAAATGGATACAATTTCAAAATATATTTATGCTACCTACGACCCGTTCGCAATCGATGTCGTTGACCCGCTGGTAGCTTTCGAGCAGCCTATTCCAGATGTTTATAACGAATGGAATTGGCCCGACACCTTTATTGTCAATTGCACCGACAATTTCTCGCAGGTAGATACTTATGAGGTTTGGGGACTTATACAAGACCCTCGCGGATGGACCTGGAACGGAACCGCATGGGTCGACTATGACAACTGGCTCAATATCGGTTATGCTTACGACGATAGATGGTGGATGTGGCTGCCGGGTGTGCCAGACCTCGTTGCCGAAGGTATTTATGAACTCTATGCTTACTGCTATGATGTTGCCGGTAACTATAGCGATACGGTATTCGAATCTCTCATCTTCGACTCGACATCGTCCTGGACATGGATTACCGAACCCGACCCTTATGACCTCGAAGTGTTCTATAAGTGCCCTGAATTTGATGAAATTATCAAAGCGCAAGCTTGGGATACACTAGACCACATGGATTATTCTGAAGTTGCAGGTGTTCAACAGGCTTATGTAGCAATCGAAGAGACACTCGACCATCTATGGTGGGACGAGGTACTTTATGATTGGGTTACATCACCGGATGCGATTTATAATCCAATGATTTATGAAGCTGATGAAGTATGGTATTATAATGACTGGACAAATACTAATACATCCTATGTCTTCAGAGTTTATACCTATGCTATCGACCAAATTTATAATTTCGATAGCCCGACCGATAGCATTATGATAGTTGTCGATTGTGACGACCCGATTTGCTACCTTACAGATATGTCATTCACAACCGCACCAACTGACAGTGTATTTAGCACCGACCCCGCAGTTCCGATAGATTGGACTTCGATTATGAACGACGAAATCTGGGGTTATGTTGTCGATACAATTACGGCTGTGGATAGTATTTGGCTTTCAATACGCAAAGATGATACACTCTGGTGGAATGAAGGTATCGGCGATTGGGTCGATACACCTACACAACTCTGGTTCGAACCGGACTTTGTCTGGGATGTTGCGCCATTCGTCGATCTTTTACCGCAACCAGAACTGCATCCCGGCTACCAGGTTCTCGGTAAAGATACCGTTTGGTTCGAGCACTACTGGTATCCTGATGGTCCCGGTTGTTATGATATTTATGTTAAAGCATGGGATGATGTTGCCAACGAATCCCCCGCCGATTATTCGCAGTTTGATGCTACTTATACATGGTGGCGCTTTGCGGTTGACCACATGCAGCATGATTACATCGAGGCTATGTTCCCGATGGATGATTCCACATACCTTATATGGGAGTGGCACGATGTATTCGATGAAACTCTTCGTGTTGCGGTCTATGATACTTCGATTGGCTGCCTCGGATGGTTCAATAATATCGACTCAGCTCAGATTGCGCTGCAGTTGATAATTGGTGGTATTCCACACTGGTGGCATGACAATACATGGTCGACATCATTTGAATGGACCAACCTCGAACTTGGAACAATTGACTATGAAATCGATGGTAGCGATACACTCGCCGCGATTTTCAACTGGTGGATGTGGATTCCGGTTACAGCAATGCAGAATGGTGTTTATAATGCTCAGGTTCAGGCATGGACACAAACAGGGCAAATTGTTACTTATTATTATAACTTCATTCTACTTGGTGATGTTGGCTATCTGACAATGGAAGTGATTTCTCCGACACCGGTATTCGCTTGCGACCCTGTCCAGGTTGAGCTTGCGGCTCACTATATGACAGGCGATATAAACACGAGCTTTATGTATGGAGTTCATCTCTATTCCAATTATACCGACCCCGGTTGTATCGACCCATTCTATGCTGGAACTTACTATCTATCGGGCGGTATCGATACATTGGTTATTCATCCATGTTGCGGTCGTGAAGACCTTATCCTCTGGGCGGAATCGCCGGCATCGGGATATGATTTGGGTAATGCCCTACCGTTCGATGTTATCTCAGCGCTCGACCCGGATATCTATGCCGCTCTCGAGGATGTTCCCGATGACCAGGGAAATCAGATTATGATTATTCACACTCGTAGCAACTGTGACCCGTTGTATGGTGGTGTAGATATTGATACTACAACACTAAAGGTTACAGGATATGAATATCAGAGACTCAACGGTTTCTGGGGAGATATTACGGAGGATTTGATTACTGAGTCCAACGATACTTTGTATTTCTATTACACTCCCGCTGATTTCGACATCAACGACTATCGGTTGATAATAAACTACCGGACCGATGTCGATGCTCCTGGATTTGTCAATTTCGATACATTTGCAGTAGTTCCACTTGGCTCGATTGCAGCGCATGATGACATTGCGCCTGCGGATGTTGCCGACCTTTGGATCGAGCAGGTTGGCGCTCAGGTTCATCTCTGGTGGAATGAGGTTACTCTCGGCTGGGAAGGTTCCCCGGAACTTCAACCCGATGATAATATGCAGTATATTGTTTATCACGGAACGGGCAATCCTTATGACCCTGCAATATATACCGATATCGATACTGTCGATGAACCTGCATTCTGGGAAGATTTACCAACATTCCCGGTTGAATCGCCAACATACTACTATGTTACAGCATTCGACCATGATGAAAACCTCAGTGGAGAATCCGAGATTGTCGGTCGGGTGAGCTACGATTTCGTCGCTGGATGGGTTCATTTCTCGGTGCCGTTCGATATCGAGTTCGGTTCCCTACCTTTAAAGGGTTCTGAACTTGTGGATTATCTCACTCCCGTTGCAATTGATACACTTCGCCGTTTCGATAATGTAGTTCACGGCTGGGTCAGCGTTTATTGGGAACCTGCCGTTGATGGTGATATTGTTGAGGGCACCGATGTTCTTACAGCGCATTGCGGCGCAGTTGGAACATATTCTATCGCCGGCGACCTGCCACCGACTCAACCGGTTTATACATTTACCGAATCCACATGGGTATCGATGTTTGTTCCTCTCAATCGTCCAGACCTTATTATGGCATCCGACCTTATCGATGAAATCCCTTATTGCTCGGCACTTGGGAATATGTTCGGCGGATGGACCAACTTCTGTGTCGTGTTTGAGGGCGGCGGAGTTTATGGCGATTTCCCAATCAATCCCGGACTGGGATGTGTTGCATGGACAGATGACGATGGCACCTGGCCAACGGTTAAAAGTTCCGGTTTCGACAATCGCTTGATCGAAAGTAACCTGCCGACTGTGGATTTCGTTGCAATGCCAAAAGCTCTCGTCGGAGATATCGACGGAGAATGGGAAACCGTCCATTTCGCACTGTCCACAAAGGATGGCAATGTCGTTCTTACGGATGATGACCCCGGCTGTGTGGTTCGTGATGGCAAATTCATGGTTCAGCTTGGCAATATCGATTGGAATGAGGGCAATATATACATACTCAAGCTCTACACCGAGGATGGCTCTACTTCAGACGATGTTGTTATTGCAATCGATAATTCACCGGCACAGCATCTGGGCAATTTCTATCTGAAAGAAGCGGATATCGTTCCTGTAATATTTGCTCTACACAAAGCGATTCCGAATCCGTTCAATGCGGCAACCGAAATAAAGTTCGACCTGCCTGCGGAATCGGATGTTGAAATCGTAATATACGACATGAATGGAACGCAAGTTCGAACAGTTGTTTCGGATAATCTACCAATCGGATTCCATAAAGTCCGCTGGGATGGCAGTAACGATACCGGCAATGAACTTCCAACAGGCATTTATTTCTGTCGTATGAAAGCCGGCGAATTCACTGCAAGAACAAAGCTTATACTTGTGAAATAATAATACCGAGGGAGGGAGTGTAATTCTCCCTCCCTCTCAATCGCCGGGGGTGATTATTATGTCCCGCAAAATAATTTTTATATTACTTCTATTAACAATCTGCATTGCATTTGCCCAGCCTCCTCCCCCTCATACAATGTGGGGTTATCTTTATAATCTCGGCGGCGCTATTCCCAAAGCTGAGTGTTTGCAGTTCAAGGCTTTCGTTATTGGGCAGCCCGTTGAATTCGATACCATTTTCTACCCGGATGACCCGAGAGCGACATTCAATGAATTGAATGGTGCATGGACAGCCCAAATTGGCGAACTCGAACCACTTACAGACGATTTGTTTGTGATTGTTTTCGAGAACACTTGCAGTTCTTATATCGGCAGTGATACAGCGGTTGTAGATATGACAATAGACCCTCAATTTATTGAGAATATTACCATGCCTGTTTTTGAGGGCAAAAGCAGTAAATTGAAACCTCGAAATTTTAACTTATCCATTTCGCCGTCGCCTTTCAATAGCTCGTGCAAAATCTCTTTCGATGGTCGTGGGAGCGTAAATATCGACATCTATAATGTCATCGGTCAGCCTGTGAAGGAAATATATGATGGTGTCTCACAGGGACGCATGGAATTTATCTGGCATCCCGAGGGCTTTCCGGCTGGTATATATTTTGTGAGAGCTAAATCTGAAACCTGTTCCGCGACGCAGAAAATTATTTTTTTGCCATGAGTTTATGGACTATACCTTATTATAAAGGTCCCATGAAAAAATTCACTATCATACTTTTATTAATTATTGCTTTAGCGTGTATTTGTCACTCTCAGTCCTGGGAATACCTCGGTTTCCCCGGCGGGGTGAGAGATATTAAAGTAGCGCCATCAAACTCGGATGTCATCTATATTGTTGCAATAGCAGATACAGTAGATGCAGAATCCAGAATATATCGAAGTTCTGATAGAGGTGATTCATGGGAGGATATAACTGATACCATTTCCGTTGAATTAAATAAAGTGAATGTATTCTACACTGATGAAAATATTGTTTATGCAATAGGAGGTGAAGGTGGTTGCTATGATATTTATTTCTCTAGTAACAGTGGTAATGATTGGGAAAAAATAAGTGGTTTTTATTGTATATCTTGGGGTTGGGTCTTTAAGCCCAGCAATTATGATACGGATGTGCTTTATCTTTCCAATGTACCGGGGGGAATAGGTCCACCGCCTGACCTACATAGGAGCACAGACGGGGGTGCAAGCTGGGATAGTATCCTTGCCGGTGTTTTTAAGTTTGACTGTGCACCATCTAATCCTAATGTTATTTATACATATACCTGTCGCAGTTCAGATGGTGGAGCTTCGTGGGATACAATATTCCCTCCTCCAATATACCTCTACGACCCTATTGTTGTTGACCCTTTCGATGAGAATTGTGTGTATTTCCGTGCACACTACACAACAAATGGTGGAGAATCTTTTACTGCCAATGATACTGTTGAATCTTTAGGAAATACAGTAATAAATTCTGCAAATCCAGCGAATGTTGCTTTTGTCTCGGCGATTTATCCTGAAGTCGGAGATAGAATTTGTTGTATTCTCATGACAGCAGATTATTGCGCAACATTGGTTCGTATAGACTTACCATTCGAATTTGTTACACAGTCTATAACAGCAGCAATATCGAGCCATGAGCTTTCAACAGTTCATCCGGATATTGATTTTCTATATTGCGCATCCTACTATGGTGTAAGTGGTGTCGGTTTATGGCGAATGGATATATCATCGTATCTCCTCGATATTGAGAGTGAACAAACTACAATGTATCCTGAATTAAACGAGATAAGTGCCTATCCCAATCCATTCAATTCATCATGCAAAATCACTGCTCCTTTGGGAGCAAGGATTGAGGTATTTAATTTGTCGGGGCAGAAAATTTCAATTCCCCACTCGTTGGGAATACTAGAAGGTATTTCCAAAAGGCATGTGGTGGTTTGGCAACCGGATAAATCAGCCGATAGCGGTATTTATCTTGTTCGTGCTGTAATCGAAGACAAATTCGTAGTAAAGCGAATTATATATATAAAATAGAAGGAGATTATCGTGAAAAGGATTTTATTACTATTAATTATTGTTCTTTGTTTTTCTTCGGCTGTGTTTGGAATACAGATAAAAGAAGCGCTATGGAATGGTGACTCGATTGAATATGTTGATGGGTTTATCTCACTTAAGAAAACAGATAATGCAACAGACGATGAAGTTGACTCTGTATTTGATGAATATGATGTTGAGATATTGCAAGATTTTGATAAGCACGACATTGCATGGGCGGAAATTGATACCGGTTCTGATTACTTTGAAATCATTGATTCACTTGAATCAAGTGAGCTGTTCACCTTTGTAAATCCCGACCTTGTTTATCATCTATGTATGGAACCGAACGATTCACGATTTGATGAACAATGGCATTTGCTTGATACTCTTAATGATTGTGATATCGATGCACCCGAGGCATGGGAAATTACAACAGGCGATACCGGTATTACAATGTATATTCTTGATACAGGACTCCCATCCGGTCCTCCCAGTGATAGTTTTCCCGATGACTATGTAACTGTAATTAGAGCTATGGGAGAAATAATACCTGAAGGTGGTTTAATTCATCCAGATGTGGAATAAAAAGATTAAATTTTTTGAGACTTAATTTTTTAATTTTTTTAGTTTGTTTTTTTCACAACAAGACCAAACAAGGAGGCATTTTATGCGTAAGCATGTTTTGTGGCTTTTCATTATGTTTTTTGCGATTGCCGCGTGGGGGCAAGGTTTCCCGCACGCCACTACCGGCATTGTCGAAAGACTCGAAGGCGGCTATCCCGAAGATGGCTGTGTTTTTATTCAGGTCTTTCTTACTGCATCCGGCGACCCTGTAGATATTTCTTCACAGGAATACGACCCCGAGACAGGACGCTGGGTTGCGGTCATTGAAAATCCCGGCGCCGGCACCGAACTCGATATTATTGTTACCGATAGCTGCTGGGCGGAAGAAGCCGTTTTCAACGGTTTAATCTCCGGCTCGTTCTCGACCGATTTCGGTCTGCTGGTGATGGACATTATTCCCGATATGAGACCGGATTTCGAAGACCTTGCGGTTGACCCGAATCCCGGATATATCGAGGACGACTATGATTTCTCTATCACATATTACAACGGATTGAACAATGCACCCGTTGAAATTTGGGTATGTATCTATGGTATGGAGTACGACCTCGTTCAGCTCGAGCCGCTCGATGATGACTATACCGATGGCGCCGAATTCGGCGTAACACTTCCGGGCGCTACATTCTTCCGTGACGATTTCAATTACTGGGTTTATGCACTCGATGCGTTCGACAGACCTGGATGGAGCGATACTTTATCATTTACGATACAAAATCATCCTGCTGAAATCGACAGCCTTTGGCTCGAAATCGATCCCGAACCCGCTCGAGAAACATCTATTCTCACATGCGAATTCGCCGGGCTTTTCGATTCCGAGGACGACCCGATTACGATTACTTATTTCTGGTATGTCGATGGCTTTCTTGTCGAAGATTGGGACACAAACACACTTCACGGAGAATATTTTGACAAGCACGATGAGGTCTGGTGCGAGATTGAACTCGATGACGGCTTCGATATCAGCGGACCTTTTGCAGCCGAACATATTTTCATAGAAAATACACCACCAACCGCTATCGGTATCGAGATTTTCCCCGAAGAACCGTTTGAATTCGAGGATATCGCCGCTGTTATTCCAACTCCGGCATCCGATGACGACGATGACGGTATCGAGTATGTGTATTCGTGGTTGCTCGATGAAATTGAAATGAGCGATGTATCGATACTCGATAATACACTGACGACTAACGGCGAGACATGGAAACTTCTCGTTATGGCTTACGATGGCGAGGCTTATAGCCCCGAAGCTGAACTCGAATTCTATGTAGGTGGACCTGTTCTTTCCGATGGCAGTGTTGACCCTGCGGAAGCTCATGCGAGCGTTGCGTTCGATTTCTATGTTACATATACTAACTCCCGAAATTATCCACCGGAAGAGATATATGTGGATATCGATGGCGATTTATATCCTATGTCGCTTGTTATTGGTGATGAATCCGAGGATTATATCGATGGCGCCGAGTTTGAAGCTTCTATTTCTCTCGATGTTGGAGCGCATCAATTTAGATTCTATGCAGTTGACGACCACGGTGATATCGCTATCGGAATGGGAGATTATATCGAAGGACCCACTGTACTCAATGAAACTCCGGTTATCGATGCTGTCTCGATACATCCTTCTCCAGAGGCTATGGTTATCGATAATATCTATGTTTCTGTCGATGCCTGGCATGATAATGACGGCGACGATGTCTATTTTGAATATGAGTGGTATCGCAATGATATCATTGTCGATGGACTTACTACTCAGAATGTTAGCGGTAGCTATTTTGCAAGAGGCGATGATGTCCGTGCGAGAGTCATTCCGTTCGATGGCTATCAATACGGCGCACCGGTATTCACTGAATATATTACCATAATAAATACTCCACCCGAGGCGCCCGAGATTGGTATCGACCCGGATGTGCCTTTCTCGGTCGAGGATATCGATGCCGAAATTATCGAGGAATCTTTCGATGCTGATGGCGATGAAGTTACTTATGACTATGCATGGTTCAAGAGCGGCATTCTTGCAGATGAAGGACCGACTCTGTCGTTTGAATATACCACCAACGGTGAATCATGGATGCTTGGCGCGATACCTTATGATGACTATGAATACGGTGAAGACACCGGCTGGGTTGCTTTCGATATAGGTGGACCGGTTCTTTCCAGTGGTTATGTTGACCCCGCTACCGGTCATGCTACTGCGACATTCACATACTATGTTATATATACAAACTCCCGGAATTACCCGCCGGCTTATGTTGATGTTGACATCGATGGCGAGCTTTTCGCAATGGCGCCCGTATCCGGAGATGAAGATTATACCGATGGCGCTCAATTCATGTATGAAACAACACTCGAATATGGCGAAGACCATGTATTTCGTTTTTTCGGCGAGGATAATCAGGGTAATGAGGCTATCGGTATGGGTGATTATATGGAAGGACCCGTTATCGGAAATAATCCCCCGACTATTGAAACTGTGAGTATCGAGCCTTCTCCAGAAGGAACCGTGCTGGATGTTTTCACAGCCGCTGTGGTTACTTTCTCCGATGATGACGGCGATGATGTTACATTTGCGTATGTGTGGTATCGCAACGGCGATGTTGTCGAGGGTGAAATTAACCCAACTATCGATGGCGATAATTTCTTGCGTGGCGATATTGTATGGTGTGCCATAACACCCTATGATGGATATGATTATGGTACTCCGGTTACAACTGCCGAAGTTGAAATTATCAACGCTTCACCCACAATGGACAATGTCTATATCGATGTTACTCCGTTTGGGGATCCGACTGAACTTTCCACTCTGACTGCGGTTGCCGAAGGCGCTTTTGACGCAGACGACGATGTGATTGTCCTATCATACGCATGGTATGTCAATGGTGAAGAACTCGAACTTGGCGCTTTCATCGGCGCTATCGATGGCGAGAATTTCGACCGTGGTGATACTGTATTTGCAGAAATTACAGCTTCGGACGGCGTGGACGAATTCATGATGGCAACCGATGAAGTTATTATTGTGAACGCTTTGCCGGTGGTTACAGAATTTGGAATTTCTCCACCTTATCCTTTCACCGATGATACACTCGTTTCAAATCTCGATTTCGACGACCCGGATAGCGATGATGTTGTCGTACAGTATCTGTGGTATCGAGATGCCGAGCTTGTCGGTTTTGAGGATAGAGTCGATGCGGAAATTACAGCACACTATGAAATGTGGGTGCTCGAGGTTCGGTTGCTCGATGACTGGGAACCGGGTGAATATACTGTTGTTTTCGACACAGTGGAGATATTGAATTCTCCACCGGAGCTTTTCGACGAGTTTGTCGATACTGTGGTTATTTCGGGCACAGAATATTTGGCGATTATCCCGGTCGAGGATATCGACCTCGATATTATTAGTTTTGAGCTATTGGATGGTCCCGAAGATATGGAAGTGGATGAAGATGGCATCATTTCATGGGATGCTCCCGAAGTTGAGGAACCGGAATCTTATGAAGTTCTTATCACAATCACGGATGGCGACGATGCTATCGAATTGGCATTTAATCTCTGGGTCTATCCTATCACGGATGAGTTATTTGCACCAATCAATCTCGATGCTACATCCAATGAAGTCGGTCTTATCCCGCTTGAATGGGATGACCCCGATGCATTTACAGTTCTGCCATATCTACCTATGTCGTTCATCAGATACGATGTCTGGCGAGCCGCATATCCCGATACAGGCGATTGGGAACTTATCACTTCGAGAACTGTCAATAATGCTGTCGATATTAATGTCGAACCTTATGTAATCTATCGTTACAAGGTTTATGCAATTTACGGTATAGGTAATAGTTCTCCGTCGAATATCGATGAAGCTTTCTGTACACCGGGAGAACCAACAAGCTGGTATTCGATATTTACTTATTTAGACCTCCCTGTTATCGATGGCTTTGCATCAGAAGGCGAATGGGATGACGCTATCGAATATATTTACGCTATCGATGAAACAACCGATTGCCGGCTTATGTTTAAGAACACCGGCGGCTACTTATACATATTGTTCGAGAACACAGCAGATCTTGTTCTTTCACCGGACGATATGTTCATGTTGTCTATCGATGATAATCTCGATGAACGCTGGCCCCCGTATGAATATAGCGACGAGGGAGAATACCGGATAAAAGCCACAGCGGACGAACCCGAGGTTACATTCCAGGGTATCTGGGGAACATTCCCCGATGCAATCGGCAGAGATGTAAGGACAACTGCTGAAGGATTGTTTGGCGATGCCTCCGATGACGCCGGTTATGTTACTTATGAGATAGCAATTCCTATCGGTGTGTGGGCTGCAGATATTAGCATCGATGAATTTGATGTCTGGGTCGGCGCAAGAGTTGCTGTATATGATGTAGATAATTTTGATTGGGATATTATTCTTCCCGATGGAAGCGACCCGGAAAATCCCGAAGAATTCGGAATGCTTTATATCGAATCCGGCGCTGTTCCGGGTATGCTTTGCTATGAGCCTTGGGCTTTCGATGTCGAACTTAGGCAAGGCGCTACAACAACAAGAATCCTCAGCATCGAGAATTGCGGAATGGGTTATATGAATTATACAATTACCGAAGCTTGTGCCATCGCTCCCGTTGATGATAGATTTTTTGACAGCGGTGCTATTGTTGCATTTGTCGATGATGCTTCGCTGGTGCCACAAGCGCTCGCAATTCTTGGTTATGCCGCGGATATTTATGATGACCCAACCGATTTCCTTACCGCTGTGGTTGGCGGCGATTATGAACTCGTTATAGTTTCCACTAATGATGCCTCTGACCTTGCTATATGGAATGCCGTTCTTGTCGCATTGGATAATAATGCAAAACTTCTTATCCAATCACCCGACCTCGACGCTGTTGCCGAGTTCAGTATATGGAATTTCATCGGTCTTGAAATCGGCGATGACCTCGAAGACAGAGGCTGCGCTCTTACATGGGAATTACCCGAACATCCATTCTTTAATGTCCCGCTTCTGGTTCCGCCTTCGGTCGAAAGAATCGAAGGTTATTTCGACGACTATGGCGATAATCTGATTGTTAATGAAAACTACTCTGTTCTCGCTACTTTCGACCTATACCCATATCCAAATAACGCAGCTATTGTCTTTAATGAAGAGAGCAACATTATTATTAATTCCTTCATGCTTTCCGATATAAATGACACAGATGGCGACAGCATTATCGATGGTGTAGAACTTCTGGTGAATGAGATAGGCGGGCTTATTCCCTGCCTCGATGTTGAATGGCTCGATGAATATCCTACAGTCGGTTTGCTTGCTACACATGAAATCGATGATATTACTGTTATCTTCGATGCTTATGACCTGCTGGTAGGCGAATATTATGCTTTCCTCATCATTCATTCAAATGACCCGTTTAATCCGATGGTTTATGTTCCCTGTCATCTCACGGTTACCGAGCCTGAACCGAGACCTCTCGAACTCACAGTCGATGATGAAACTTACGGCTGTCCCGAAGAAGAAATCATAGTTCCGATATTTGTCAATTCACTCGAATCGATGGATATTACACAACTTGGGATGACTGTGCAAGTTGAGCCTTATGTCGGTCAGCCGGTTGAAATCGACCCTGTGATGGGCGATCTTGGAACTCTTTCGTTTGGTCCGGGGGAGATTACATTCTCTGTGACGGATGATTTCCCGATGCCCGGAGACGGTATCGTGGCGTATGTTCATATCGAACTCGACGATGATGTCCCCGTTGGAACACGCACAAGTATTGGAATTACAGATGTATTCTATAATGAAGAAGCGTATATTACCGAAACTACAATTTACCCCGGTAATCTTTATATCGTAAGTTGTATCGAGGAGTGGTATGTTGACTTGACATTCATCGCGTTCGGTGCTCGCCCGGATGATGTTTCTATCGGTGTTCATCCCGATGCCTCGGACCTCTTCGATATCGGACTCGATGAAATAAATATCCCCAGCGAATCCTGGCTCGATGCTTATAGCGATGTAAGCGACCTCGACCCCGACAATCCTGAACTCGGTGTGGATGTTAGAAGCGGATATGATACTGAAATCCATTGGTATATCGAGACAGGAGATTCGGTCGGCAAAGTCGAGTGGGCATTCAGCGAGGGTGTTTCCATGAGCGCAATGGGCAGTCTGCTTCTATATTGTGGCGATGATGTCGTCGATATGAAGACAGCGACTCATTATTTCTACAATGCCGGTTATGACATCGAGATAGTCTATCGTACAACAGGCGAAAGGATGTTCCAGTTTCACTTCGAACCGGGTTACTCGATGTTCTCGGTGCCGATTTACACCGAAGTAACTACGGTCAATGATATGTTCCCCGGCAATCTTGGCTGTTGGTTATTCGACCCCGATATAGATACCTGGGCTGGCGTTACCGATATTATTCCCGGTGTTGGATATGTGATACTATTCCTCGAACCGCTCGATTTCACAATCTGGGGTGTCCCTGTCGAGCAGCTTAATCTCGAGCTTGTTCCCGGATGGAATCTTATCGGCACGGTTTTACCGGATGTCGATTTCTCGAATCCCGATGATGACCCCGACGGTACAATTCTCGGCTCACCAGGTCATGCATGGTATTACGACCAGGCTATCGGAACATATTGGAATGTCGATGACCTTGTTGCTGGATACGGTTACTTCACTGCAGCGCTTGATTTTTGTTCATTAACATTACCAGGTTCAGGATATCGAAAAGTTACCCCCGAGGTAGAACCTGTCTGGATGGGAAAGATAAGCATTCTCGACCGGGAACTCGAATTCGGTATGGGTATCGAGGATAAAATTGTTCCTGTCCCACCTATTGTTCCCGGTGGTGATAGACCTATTGCATATTTCTCGATGGATGAATGGGAACTTTCGACATTTGTAAATTCTGATGGTGTATGGGAACTCACACTAATCAAGGATACCGAGCTTGAATTTGAATTACCCGAAGGTGTCATTGTCGAGATTGACGGCACACCAATCGACGGTAATGTTTTGCTTACTGCTGGAACATACAAGCTTGTTGCAAATGCACTGCCTGTGGATTTTGCGCTTTCGCAAAATGCTCCAAATCCATTCAATTCGTCAACAGCAATCAAATTCGCATTGCCGGTTAACAAAGAGGTTTCACTAACCGTTTTCGACCTTTCCGGACATCTGATAAAAACACTTGTATCCGGTGAAATCGAGGCTGGATTCCACAGTGCTGTCTGGAACGGTACTGCCGACGATGGTTGCGCAGTCGGTTCCGGTGTCTATCTATGCAGGATGATTGCAGGTGAATACTCCTCTGTGCGGAGAGTTATACTTGTTAAGTGAACATAAGGTTTAAGCCCTGAGGAATTTAATTTCCTCGGGGCTTTTTTTATAAATATTGGATTCATCACAAGAATGATTACTCGAAAGAGAATAATCCATTGAAGAGAAAATGGAGCAGAATAAATCAAATATCAAGGTGTAAAATTCAAATAACATATTAATAATTAAAATGTTCTATTAGTCATATGTCATGTGTTATAAGTTCCTTTGTTTTTTGTGCAGTGTCTTGTGTTCTATGTGGTTTTTCTAGGAGGATAGGTGGAGCGTTTTTGTATTTTGATTTGTAGTTTTGATATTCTTGTTGGGTGTTCGTTTTCGCGATGAACCAAATATTGTTATCTTTCATTTGCGGTTTTAATACTTAAACATTATTTTGCAATAGTATTTCTTGCGCTTTTATACTTTTGAACTTTATTTTATTAAAATATCCTTTTGAGAAACTATAATTTTTATTCTAAGGAGGTCTTTCCATGAGGAAGATTCTGGTTGCGTTATGTATTTTATCCTTCACACTTGTTTTCGGACAGGGCTTACCCCACTTAATTTTCGGTTCGGCAGAAAACTCGGATGGTTCACCGATACCCGATGGTTGCAGTGCCTTTACAGCTTTTGCCTATCCTTCGGGAGCCGATACGCTTACTCAGGATTCCGATAACTGCAGTTTTGACGGCAGTGATTGGGCGGTGCAAATCGGCGACCTCGATCTCGAGGAAGGCGATACGGTCGTCATCTTTTTTTATAATACCTGTATCGGCGAAACTGCGATTGTTCTTGTCGAAATTGCACCGGGTCCAGCTCAGGATGCAGGTTTAGTTACACTTTTAGCTGGCGATATTGAGGTTATTACAGTTTTATATCCCAATGGCGGTGAGAGCTTTGAGTATGATGACCCGATAAATATTCAATGGGTTGCATCGGAAGCAATAATCGATGTCGATATATTTTTCTCCTCGAATGGAGGAGGTTCATGGATTCCAGTTACATCCGGGTATCCTGCCGATGCCGGCAGTTATCCGTGGTTTGCACCACACATCGAATCGGCAGTATGCCTTATTAAGATTGAAAAAAGCGGAGACCCGGCGGTAGCCGACATAAGCGACGGATTTTTTGAAATAGCACCTTCTCCTATGATAGATATTCTTACTCCTATTGCCGGTTCAGACTATATTATCGGCGAAAATATCGAAATCTCATGGGATGGTCGCGCAATTGCCGGTGCAGACCTTTATTTTAGTTCCGATGGCGGAGCAGGCTGGGAACTCATTCAAGCAGGTCTTGCTGTTACGGGAATTTATAATTTTGCTGCACCGGATGTCGAGTCGAATTTGTGTATGGTTCGTGCATGGGCATCGGATGACCATGGTATCGTTGACTATGCAGGTGTATTCACAATTGGACCGGCTCCCGATGTTACCCCCCCCGATGCAATCGACGACCTTTCTGCCGATACTATTGGATTTGACAAAGTTTTCCTTTCCTGGACAATTTCAGGGGATGATGGCAATATCGGTTTAGCAACAGAAAGCGACATTCGCTATTACAATGCTCCAATAACCGGCGCTAATTGGGGTTTATGCACTCCTGTTGCCGGAGAACCTGCACCAATTGCACCCGGCACCGAGCAGGGAATGTGGGTCGAGGGTTTACTTACCGGTGAAACATATTATTTTGCTATGAAAGTTGCCGATGAAGTGCCCAACTGGAGCGGTCTATCGAATGTTGTCGAGGTTATCATTCCAGTAGCGCCCGATACGATTCCCCCGGCAGCTTTTGCCCTTGCTGCAGATATAACAAGCTGCACCAGCGCAGAAATAAGCTGGTTTGCTCCCGGCGATGACGGAGATATTGGCGCTGCGGATAGATATGACTTCAGAATGGCTGAATTTGAATTAAACGAGGGCAATTTTGACGATGGTGGAATTCTTGCGGCTCCGGCGCCACAAATTGCCGGTACCGAGCAGTTTATCAATCTCGATGTTCTCCTGCAAAACACTCACTATTGGATTGCAGCGTATGCTTTTGATGAGGAGGATAATCAATCTCCATTTTCCGTTGTAGATTTCACAACTCCCATTTGTGAAGATACAATTCCACCGGGAAGAACCAATTTGCTTAGCTGTGTCGATTATTCTCCTTTCGGTATCAGGCTTTTTTGGTTCGCTCCCGGCGATGATGAATATATCGGAACAGCAACAAGCTATGAAATCAGATATTCAACAGAGCCTTTTGATACCGATAGCTGGATGGATGCCGATTCATATTTCGTTGAGATGTTACCCGGTGAATCGGGTGTTGAGGAATATCTCTGGGTTATCGGTCTTGAATCGGCAACAGATTATTATTTCGCTTTATTTACATTCGATGAGGTCAACAACCGTTCGCCTATGAGTGTTCTGGCGCACTGTCTTACAATGGGCATTGAAAATCCTGTTGCAGATATTTATATCGATGAAGATTCACCGGATACTTTTGTTGCCGACCTCGAGGATGTTTTCCTACCACCTTCAGGTCTAATATACTGGGCTGAAGCTGGCGAGGGTGTAGGTGTTTATTATGGTGATATCGACAGCAACGAAGTCTGGATGAATCTTTTACCGGATTTTTATGGGGATACATATATTTATCTTTATGCTAGACATAGCGGATATATTGTCTGCGATACAGTTGGAATTCATATAGCTCACTATAACGATGCGCCATATTTCACTAATGAAACGCCCGATTCCCTTGCAATCCCGGGCATTCCGTATGAATTTGAATTCACCGCTGAAGATCCCGATGGCGATTCTCTATGGTTTTTTATCGTCGATGGATTGGATGATATGGAACTTCTTTCCGATGGTTCGTTTTCATGGATGCCCCCATGGTATCTTGGCGAAGGACATTATGATATTACAATTGCTGTTACCGATGGGTATGACACCGTTTATTATGTTTTCTCAATAAATGTGCTCAAGGTAACCAATCCACTGTTTGCGCCAAGAAATCTTGTTGCATTTTCCGGCTTTATCGGTTGTATCCCATTACTATGGGATATACCCGAAGCGATTGAAATGGGTTACCCCGTGGCGCTTTCAGGTTATGAAATTTATCGAAGCTTGGAATCCGATTCCGGTTTCGTATCTATCGGCACAAGCTATATGAATACATACAACGATGTTACTCCGACTTGCGGAACAACATTTTATTATACTGTTCGAGCAATATATGAGATTCCCGATGCCCAGAGTTCCCAATCCAATGTTGCCTCGGGTGTTTGCAATAGTAGTGCATCACGAATTTATTCGGCATGGACAATATTCCCACCATCAATCGATGGATTCATCGATGAAGCGCTCTGGTCGTTGGGAGCGGTAATCAGTGATGGAACCGGCAATCTTTTTTCCTTTGTTAATACTGCAGATAAACTCTATGGATATGTCGAATTCCATGATGAGCTTGAAGATGGCTTTGAATACTCATTCTGGTTTGATGACGATAACGATTCCTGGTGGGATGAACTTCCCTCAGATGAAGGGAGGATTTTCTTCCGCTATAATGATGAAATAGTTAGTTATTTCCAGCCCGTTGCCGATATCGGCGGAAGCGCTACGTGTGGAACAATTGTATCTATGCCTACGGCATCTGCGGTATGGCGAGATATTGCAGACGGAGTTATTCTCGAGTTCGCTATTCCGTTTGCCGATGTAAGTCATCTCGGGATTTATCCGGGCGATTCCACCGGACTAATGCTTCATGGCGCAGATTCTGTATCGACTTTGCTTCGCTGGGCAGACACTGCTATCGAACTCGAACCGGCAACTTATGGAAGACTCTTGCTCGGTTCTCCCGGCGGTGTTCCCAATGTTGGTGTTTATCCAACCGGTATCGATGTTACACTTACTCAGGGAGATTGGACAAATTTCGAGATTTCGGTTCAGAATCTTGGTGATGCAGCAGGCTATTTCGAGATAATTGCAACACCCGAATGGGTCGATGCTTCGCCTATGAGTGGGCATTTGCTCCCGCTTCAAATTGAAGGAATAACTCTTACAATTACAGCAAGTATGGAACCCGGAGACTATGTGGGAATTATGACAATCTACACAACCGATCCGGTTATTTCCGAAAGGGAAATCGAGATAGTTCTTCATATAATCGAAGGCGAGCCTGAAAACTATCTGGTAATTTCGGTGCCTTCAGCCACATATACCGACCCGGGCGAAGAAATCGAGATTCCTGTTACAATAGGTGATATTTACGATAATGAAATTACACGCATCCGATTCACCCTCAACACAGATGATGACATTGTGCAGCCGCTTGGTGCGGATGGCGGGATTGTTCTGCCCGGAGAATGGACAATCACTGTTCTGTCAATGGGCGAGGAACACATTACAGTTGAGCTTTCAGGCTCAGAACCATTACCGCTATCAGGCGAGATAGCAAGAATCAGCTATACTGTTAATACAAACGCACAACCGGGTTTTGCATGTGAAGCCAATCTATCCGACCCTATAGTAAATTCAGGTAATCCTATCCCAATTTTGAATAATGGACTTATAATTATTGGCGATGAAATATTATCATTCTGGTCAGCTATGATAATTCTTAAAGATACTGAGGGAGCGAGACTCGATTCAGCTTCATTTGGAATTCATCCTCTCGCATCGGATGATTATGACCGGATTATCGATAAACTCGATCCGCCAATGTTTCCCGGTTCGGGCAATATCTATTTCATTTCGGATGATTCTTACAAACTGACCCGTGATCTAAGGCATCTGGGCGATAGAATTCTTATTTTCCCGCTTGTTTCGGATACCGAAGGCAGCATTATATGGGATCCAAACCGTGTGTGGCAAGGTTGTTTCATTGGCGACACACTCGATATGAAGGAAATTGATAATATCGATGTTAACATTGGTGATACAGTTTATATTTACTATCATTATGATTCACCCTGGGTACTCGAGGTTGAATTGATTCAGGGTTGGAATCTGGTTTCGCTGCCATTTACCGATGATAGCATTGCTTTGAGTGAAGTATTTCCGGATGTGGTCGGTGGACAGATGTTCTACTTCGACCAGGATTACGGAACATACAACATTTCATCCGGATTCCGCTCCGGTCAGGCATATTGGGCATTTAATATGCTAACTGATACATATACAGCTTCGGGTTATCCGCTATTCGATTTCGATTTCTCGTTTCAACCCGGATGGTTTATGCTTGGTTCGCTGGTGCATAGCGTGTATTGGATTGAACAACCCTCTCAACCCGAAGATGCGCTGATTAGAACTTTCTGTCTCGGATATGATGCCGAAGCTCATTTATACTATAACAGCAATATTATTAAACCTGGCAAAGGATATTGGATTTATGTTCTCGATGATTGCACATTCAAGATGTCGGCGATATATGTAAATCCTTGATGTAATTGCTTTAAAAAGTTATTGACACATATTTATTGAGGCAATAAATTAAATATAACTATCACAAAAAAAGGAGGAGTCAAATGAAACCGGGCGCATATATGCTTATTAATGTTGCAACTGGTGAGGAGCTTAATGTTGTTGCGGAACTTCGCAAACTTCGTGGAATCCAAAATGCAAGAGTTGTTACCGGACTCCACGATGTTGTTTGCTATGTCGAAACCGACACTATCGATGAGCTTAAAGATGAAATCGTCGGAGCAATTCGACACATTCCGGGAATCACACGCACGCTTACATGCATTGCATTTAATGGTGAATAATTAAGCTCCATTTTCAACAAGGGAACATACTTCCATGTTTTCAATTAGTTGAAGAAGGTCGGTCATTTATGACCGACCTTCTTTTCGTGATTGAAATATGTATATGTATATGATGCCTGAGTTTTACTTATCGTTTTCGAGCTAATATCCCGAGCATTGTAAGAGAGAGAATCGAGCCTGTTACCATGAGAACCATAGCTAAAAGTGCGGGGAACGCAAATGGACTTGCAATTAGCTTTGGCGCCCATAATGTAACCGGTGGCAATTGCACTTTGAAAAAATTAATGAAAAGCATTATGACAGTGAAAATTCCTGCTACCCATGGCGCAAGCCACCAGAGGTCTATTTTGCCGTAACCCGGAACAGATTGAGAGTTGGCAATATCCTCGATTCTCAATGATACGGCTTTGGCAAATCCAGGAGGCGGTATCTGTAATTCGGGTGTAAGAGTAGTTTCGATTAGCTTTGCAATTCTATATTGTTCCATGCAATAAGGGCAAATTGCAATGTGTTCTTCCATTTCACTGGCAAGTTTATGGGAAAGCTCACCTGCTAAGAATGATTCAAAAAGGTTTTCATATTTCTTGCATGAATCTGTCATAATTCAACACCGCCATATTTTTTTATGTAAAGTTCTCGCATCATTTTCTTACCCCGGAATAAAAGAGTTTTAACTGTTCCAATCGGGATATTCATTATCTGTGAAATCTTCTCGTATTTGTGTTCCTCCATATAGTATAACATTAGCGCCTTGCGGTATGTTTCCGGCATTTCTTCCAAAAGTATGCGGATTTTATCCGATTCATCATCTATCTCAGGCTGCTCGACCGAAAATTCCAGTTCGTTGGTATCTTCGTAATTGATATGCTTTTTTTCCATCTGGATTTTTCTGATATAATCTCTTGCAAGGTTTGTTGCAATGGCAGAAAGCCATGTTTTGATTTGCGATTCTCCTCTAAAATTTTTAATATTTTTATAAGCCTTTGCATATACTTCGGAAACCAATTCTCGAACTCTACTATCCGGCAGTCCAAGCATGGAACCGAACAGTGCGAAGAGCTTGGGCGATGTTTCCGCCACAAGTTCTTCCCACGCATGAGCGTCTCCACACTTGAGTTTTTCAAACTTGTCGGTAGCATCATTCATTCGCTTCTTTCTTGTTTTTTCTTCCTGCGGTATAAAACCAGGCAAGATTGCCAAGTCCCCACATAAATAAGATAATGCCGACTACAATACCAAAACCACCAATATAGGTCGATGCAATCAAAAAACCGATTCCCATGAAAAACAGTATCAGTCCCTTTCTTTGAAATACCGATGGGTCTTTGCCGTTTCCGCCGGGAGGCATTACAATACCTGTCTCGATGGCTTTCATGCGTTCTCCGTGTATCCAGCGCCAGCGTGTAAAGAGCAGTATGAACAGGAGAATCGGTATCCCTAAACCCATAAGTAAAAGAGAAATAAATACAATTGCAACAATTATTATTGCTTCCATCGAACCAGTTACAGAATCGATTACGCCGGAAGGGCCATCGTCATTTTTGCTGTCACTACCGAATGCATGAGCCATGCTAAATGTGACATTTGAGCTACTGCTTGCTGAATCGATTATAGCGGCAATTGTGTCGAAAGGCATCATAGAGGTATCGATATCGACCGAGACTGTGTTTCCCATTGTGATAATTTTCATAGTTTGTGGATTGAGAGAATCGACACTCACAGACATAGCGCCCACAGGACCAAGCTTCATTTTATATGTATGTGTTGATGACTGAACCATTGTGGATTCCACTTCGGTTGCGGTCGAATCCTGCCCATAAACCGGTGAAGCGAGAAAGAATGCACATATGATAATCACTGCAGTTGTGAGAACCAATCCATAGTTAAATTTCAAACTCAACTTGCGGGCTATTTCATGAAATTCTGTCATCGCAAGAAACAGTATAGCACTGCTAATTGTTAATCCCATTACAAACATTTCATTTCCTCCTTGTGAATTATTCGTAATTTTAAATCTTTTCGTTTTTTTCGAAAAGGTCGCCAATTGCACCAAACATAATCGCCGTTCCAATCGCTAATCCTATCCAGAACATTTTAACCTCCCTGTTTTTTATTTTTGCCTTCACCCCCATAGACGAATAAAACACGGAAATGTTTCATATAATTTCAAAAATAAATTGGCTTGTTGCATTTGTTGAAGCTTATTATTATTTAATTGGTCGAGAAATTCGCAGCGAGAGGAATTTGAAAGCATGGACAAAGAACTTTACCAAAAGCCTTTTGTGCTGGCTATTTCCGGGCTTGATCCATCGGGTAAAGCAGGGCTTTTGCGCGATGTATCCGTTATTAATAGTATAGATGTAATTGCGGGAGGTATTCCCACAGCAATTACCGTGCAGGATTTTGAACGAGCCTATGTATGGGAACCGATAGATGAGAAGCTTTTTAAAAAAATTTTAGAAAAACTATTCGCAAATAGATACCCCGATGCAATTAAAATCGGCATGGTTCCAAATATCAAACTTGCGGTGGTGATAGAAAAGGAACTTAGCAGCATTGGGATTCCAGTTGTCTGGGATCCGGTTATTGCAGCATCCGATGGAATATTACTTATGAATCCTGATGAAATCGACGATATTATGACCGTTCTCTCGCGTGTGGTTACTGTGATTACGCCAAATATCCCCGAAGCAAACCGGTTCTGGGTTGGCAAGGACGGCACTTTAGATGAGAATTTGCTCTCAAAAAAGGTTAACGAATATGGCATAATGGCTATATTACTTAAGGGTGGGCACTCTTCCGGCAAGTATATTGAAGATTGCCTGATTACAGATTCGGACATGATTTATTATAGACGAATTAGATTAAATAAAAGTATTCGAGGAACTGGTTGTGCGCTTGCATCGGCATTGGCGACAGAGCTTGCAGCGGGGAAACCGATTGGAAATGCTTTTATAGAGGCGGAAAAATTTATGGATAATTTTATTGCATCAACACAATAATAGTAGGATGCTTTTGGAGAATCAAGTTATAACGGACTTATTTAGGAAAATCTCTTTCGTCTTGCACACACATGAATTGTTTGTATTATTTAAACTCTTAGTTTCGAGGTGAGCTATGAAAGGCAAATTAGTGTTGTTGATATTACTTTCAGTCGTATTGGTTTATTCCCAGAGCGGCAAGTCGAAACAACCGCCGCAGGAATTCACACTCGGGATAAATATGCTTGAAGGCGGAAATCCTGCTGCCGCAATCGAATTGTGGGAAAAAGCTCTCGAAAAAGACCCGACACTTGCTGCAGCATGGTTCAATATGGCAACCGCCTATGAAATGCTTGGAATAGATTCTATGGCGGTTATCTGTTATACGAATGCCGCAGAGCTTGAACCTCGCGACCCGGGCCCGTGGATATATCTTGCGCAGATTTATCGCCGTCAGTTTAGACCAGACCTTGCTGCGGAAGCATACGAGAAAGCTGTGGATAGAGAACCCGACGACCCGGAATTGTTCAATGCACTTGCTATCACATACGACCAATTGGCACGATATCCCGATGCTCTTCAGGCTGTCGATAATGCGATTGCATTGGACAGTCAATTTATGAGTGCATGGGTGAATAAGCTTATTATCCATACTCATTTTACGCAATATGACAGTTCTTTATATTATGGGAAGACTGTCGTGAAAAACTTTCCCGATGAACCTATTACCTGGGTGCAACTGGGAATTTCATATCACTATCTTGAGCAAGATTCGATGGCTCTCGAATGCCTCGATAAGGCTCTCGAGATTTACCCCGATCTTGCAACGGCTCATTATTATCGAGGTCTTGTATTGCTGATAATGAAAGAGCCTATCGAGGCGTTAGCGGAAATTGAAAGAGCAATCGAACTTGTTCCTGAATACCGTGAAATAGCCAAACAAGATGGTGAACTCGAAGCAATAAAAAAAACCAGCCAGTTTAAGGAAATTATCGGTGAACAATAAACAACACGATATAAAAGCTACTGTGATTGGAGCTGGAGCCTGGGGAACAGCTTTTGCATTGCATCTTGCTCGATGTCGTTTCAAAGTTAAATTATGGGTTCGTGAAAAGGATGTCTTTGAATCCATATCGACCAGCAGAATAAATACTCTTTTCCTACCAGATATCGAGATTCCGGAATCAATTGAACCGACTATGAGCTTAGATGAAGCTATAGGTAAAACCGAGATAATATTCTGGGCTATACCATCACAATTTTTACACTCCATTGCTCAGGATGCAAAATCCCAGAATGATGCCATACATATTGCCTTGTCTAAAGGTATCGAGCGAAACACATGGCGTTTTCCCTATGAAATACTCGGGGAATTTTTCGGATATGACCGAATCGCTATCCTCTCCGGCCCGAGTTTTGCCGAGGAGGTGGCTAGCAAAAAGCCGTCTGTTCTTGCTATTGCGTCAAATAATATCGACCACGCGAAAAAAATACAAGCTTTAGTATCCAGCAGCTTTTTAAGGATATACAGTAATCCAGACCCAATAGGTGTATCTCTTGGAGGTGCATATAAAAACATTATCGCGATTGCATCGGGTATTTGCAGTGGTTTAAATATTGGGAACAACGCCCGTGCGGCAATTATTACACGTGGCATTTCAGAACTTATACGGCTTGGTGTAAAAATTGGCGCAAAGAGTGAAACTATTTTTGGTATAGCGGGACTCGGAGATATGGTTTTAACTTGCACCAGTAATCTAAGCCGAAATTATTCTCTGGGTGAAAGAATCGGGATGGGCGAGAAAGCCAATGATATTCTGGAAGATATGCAGCAGGTAGCGGAGGGTGTTTTTACAACTTTCGGCGCATTGCATTTAGCGAACAAATACGCAATCGAGCTTCCAATAACCGAATCTGTTCACAGAATTATCTGGATGGGAAGTTCACCGGATGAAGAGGTCGTAAAACTAATGGAGCGTCCACTTAAAAGCGAATGGGAATAGTTATACGACCTGGTGTGATTGATAATAAACCAGGATTCAAAACGGACAGTGAAAACCTATTTGAAAAAAGCAATAAATGCAAATTAAATTATGAACCGGTTTTTTCGCCCAAGAATCATAAATTAAAAAATGACGAGAATAATATTCTCGCCATTCAAATGATTATCTGGATGTTTTCCCTATTCCGCAGGAATAATGGATTCAGTGGGGCAGACATCCACACATGCAGCACAGTCTGTACAAAGTTCGGCATCGATAATAAAAATCGGGTCACCCTCACTGATAGCATCAACCGGACACTCAGACTCACATACGCCACAAGCAATACAAGTGTCGATTATTTTGTAAGCCATTTTATCCTCCTAAAGGTTATTTTTGTGTCGATTCAAGTAAAATTTGACGCTTGCTTGTGTCAAGGAATTTTTTAACAGAGACATGATATTTTTTCATTCGAAATCGTAAAATTTATAACAAAAGTTTAGAGACTCATCCCTGCGATTATATCCTCGAGTGTAGGACTACCAATCTCTTGAAGTTCATAATGAACCCTTGTACAAGGCTTATCAATCTTGATAATTCTTCTCAAGTCAATCGGAGTTCCTATTATAACAACTTCGGCATCGGAATTATTAATAGTTTCCTGAAGTTCAGCAACCTGTTTATCGGAGTATCCCATTGCCGGAAGAATTACACCGGTTGTAGGATATTTATTATAAGTATCGATAATAGTGCCAACCGCAAACGGTCTTGGATCAATTATTTCTTTTACTCCCCCCATTTCGGCTGCAATGAATCCCGCTCCATAACTCATTTCACCGTGGGTGAGTGTTGGACCATCCTCAACAACGAGAACGCGTTTCCCTTGAATCATGTTAGTATCTTCAACTGTAATCGGGCTTGCCGCGATAATAATTTTTGAATCGGGATTGAATGCACGGCAGTTCTCAAGAACATACTGGACATCATCATAATCGGCGGTGTCAACTTTATTGATAATAATCACATCCGCCATACGGGTATTAACAATGCCCGGGAAATATGTAAGCTCATCGCCGGGACGATGCGGGTCGGCAACGACAATGTTCAAATCGGCCCGATAGAAAGGATAATCGTTATTGCCGCCATCCCAGAGAATGACATCGGCTTCTTCCTCGGCATGTTTCAAAATTTCGGCATAATCCACACCAGCATAGACAATTGTGCCTTCATCGATGTGAGGTTCATATTCTTCGCGCTCCTCTATCGTGCATTCGTATTTGTCGAGGTCGGAATATTCTGCAAACCGTTGCCATATTTGTTTGCGAAGGTCGCCGTATGGCATAGGGTGCCGGATAGCTGCAACCTTTTTGCCCATTTTCTTTAAAATACCGGCGATGCGGCGAGTAGTCTGTGATTTCCCGGCACCGGTGCGAGTCGCACAAACAGAAATAACAGGTTTATCAGACTTTATCATCGTTTCCTTAGGGCCAAGCAAGCAAAATGATGCACCTGCCGCCATGACAATCGCACACTTCTCAACCAAATATTGGTTTGGAACATCGCTGTATGAAAAATAGACATCATCGATATCATGTTTTTTGATAAGGTCAACAAGTTCACTTTCAGCTTTAATAGGAATTCCATTTGGATAAAGCTTTCCCACAAGCTCGGGTGGATACACTCTCCCCTCGATATCGGGGATTTGTGTGGCAGTAAAAGCTAAAACTTCATAGCTGTCATTATTGCGAAAGTAAGTATTGAAATTGTGAAAATCGCGTCCGGCAGCACCCATTATAAGTACTTTTCTTTTTGACATCATACCCCCGTTGAATTTTTTTTAATAAAAAATAATAAGCTGGGAAAGATATTTTATAGTTAATTTATGTCAAGGAGTTTTATGTAATTTCGTTTTGTGGATTGCATATAAACAAGGAACAACAGGTCCTTGTTCAAAACAGTTTGTTTCTCATTATCACCTATGGTTTTTTCTCGTGGGTGTGTGGTGGTTGGCTTTCGATTATATGAAAAAATCCTCAAATGAGAAAAGTTTGTAATAGTTTAGTCACTTAAAAGAATCACAAAAACCAAACCATTAAAACGGTTATATCGATTGTATGGAAGTTGTTATCCCACGATTTCAGTTGTGGGCTGTCAACATATTTGCCCTTTTACAATCTATCTTGCCAGGACAACTGTTCCGTTGCATACAATTTCGCCGTTTGTAACAATGAGCCATATATACAGTCCTTCTGATAGAGGCTGGTTATTGTCATCGCATCCATTCCAGTTTCGCTTAAAAAACTCTGTAACATCGTTTATGTTTTCGATATCGCGGTGATACACCATTATATTTCTCATATCGAAAATTTGCAATTCGGCGTTCTCGGTGAACATGTATGGGTAGTCGAACACAGCGAATTCATTGACCCCGTCGTTGTTTGGAGTGAACGGGTTCGGGTGGACGAGACATGAAACTTCGGGTTCTATCATGAAGCAGTATGTAGTATCGAATTCGTTGTCAGTGCAGTAATCTGTCGAGTCAGTGAGGTTAATTTCGACACACACCTCTTCTCCTGGAGGGAAAATCAAATCGAAGGATTCGGGTCTGAATCTCACGATACCTCCCTGTGTGGAATCTACCTGTGACCATAGGAACTCTCCGAACTCAAACCTCTCGCCGTTGACCCATATAGTAACGGTTGTACTGTCAACCCCGGATATTTCGTCGCCGACGGAAATAACGATATCCTGCTCGCGGTCTCGCACCATTTCTTCAGTCGGTTCTAAAATATTTGTCCATGGGGGTGAGAAATCCATTGTGAACGACCAGCAAACCGTGTCTGACAGTTCATTTCCGAGTTTATCATCGGCTTCGACAAGGCAAACGAGGACAATTTGCGCATCGACAAACGGCGTTGCGGGGTAGTAATAAAGCGTATCGTTGATGAACTCAAGCTCGGAATCCGCTATGGTAAATTCATCACCTTCGACAACAAGTTTAATGGTGCTCGAATCCACCCCGTCCTCATCGGTGATAGTCATCACAATATGCTCGTCGATACAAGAACTGAAAGCACCGCTGAACGGTCTCTCGATAACACCGACTGGACCGCCCGGCATGACGCACACAGTCCATGTAACGCTGCTGTCATTGGGTTCGCAATATCCCTCGGTCGGCTGGTCGTAAGCTTCGAATGTAACCTCGAAACAATCGCCACCGGTCCAGAACACACCTGCGCTCTCGGGTTCGAAGAACAATGTCGAGTCATCCAGCCAGTATAATGCCGCATCGTCGAGTGTGTATTCGATTCCATCGACAGTCATCACGACGGATGAATCTGCGATCCCCGTGATTCTGTCGATTGCGACAAGCGAGATGTCCGGTGAGCGTGTGCTCACAGTTTCATCATCAGCGGGCGTAAAACTATGCGCCTCGAATGCGGAGAGGTCCATCGAGAACTGTATGCAAACGGTTTCTTCGAGCGGGTTTCCCAAAGTATCATCAGCTGCCACGACGCATAAATAAAGCGTTTCGGCATCCATGAGGGCTGGCGCCGGGTACATAGTTAACCTATTTGAGGGTTCATCCCATATGAATTGAGGGTCGCCCTCCACCATGAGGGTAACCGTGTCAACAGTGGAACTGCGCCATATCGTAACCGCAATACTGGCATCGATAATGTTATCGCCCTGCGGGTCTGTGAGGGCTACCACCACACTCTCGCCCTCACATGCGGAGACGATGAGGGCTGCGGGGTGCATAACCTCGGCGACCGGTCCTCCCGGTGCGATAACAAAGCTCCAGCACGAGTCGAGTTCGTTCGGGCAGGCGCAATTAAGGTCTCCGGCGTGAATGCACACATCGACCACAGTGCCGCCGACCCACCAGATACCGGCTGTTGCAGCGTCGTACGAAGCGATTCCGGCGACAGTGTCCCAGTTGAATCCGGGATCGCCTGTGGATACAGTATCATCCTCGATAATCAGAAAAACCGTGCCGTCATCGATACCGGAATAGGTATCGGAAATCTCGACATTTATAATCGGTGCGCCTGTCGGGATTGTGTCGTTAGCGGGCGGCTCATACATCACAACGATCGGTGCGCTGAAATCGAGCATGACCTCGAAAGTATCGATATTGCCGAAATCGAATATATTATTCCCTAAAGAATCCACCGCGTAAATCGTATGGACACACACCTGCCAGCCATCGTCGGGCGGGAGAGTTATCACATAATCGAAAACAATCGAGTCGTGGAACTCGAAATAGTTTATTATATCCGTCGCAGTTATGTCAAGAGTATCGCAATCGTCGCAGGCGGGACCGAAACACACCTGGAACATTATCGAATCCGCAAACATTCCGTCCTCATCCTCGAACGAAATGTGCACGGTTTCAGCCTCGCATCCAATCCAATCGCCCTCGCATGGACCGGAAATTTCGCTCCACGGACCGCCGGATTCGACATAGAAAGTGCAGCAGGTATCAACTGTATTCGGGGGACAAATATCGTCCGCGCAGTCGACAAGATGCCAGCACACCGAAACCGGCTCACCACCGGGGAACCGCAGTCCGTAAAGGTCGGGGTCGAACACCAGCCTGTCGTCAAGTTCGACAATGTCGCCCGAAGCATAAGTGTAATCCGTGCCGTTCACTGTAACGATGCTGCTGTCGAGAACCACGCCGCAGCCCGAATCGTAAGGCTCGATAGATATGTCAGGGTGCGAGTTTGCAATAGTTTCACCGCATGCGGGCGACCAGTCGAGCGCAAGCGGAGCTATCCGGTCGATAAGGAAATCCCACGAAAGCGGTTCTTCGAGCGGGTTTCCGAGAAAGTCTTCGGCGGTAACCAATGTTACCGTGATGATGCCCTCATCGGGAAACGAAGGAGTGGGATAGAAAACAAGTGTGTCGTCGTGATACCACAAATCCGGGTCGGGATAACTTATAGTCCCGTAGCCAGTTACACTGATAGATATAGTTGCCGGGTCGACTCCGGGCTCGATGTCCCAGAGGTAAATCACGATTGTGTCGCCCTCGCAGGAACTTGTTAGCATCGGTGGAACATAGATTTCCTCGCCGTGCGGTCCCTCGCAATCTATACTGAATGTCCATGATGTGTCAAGCTCATTGTCGGCGCAATAATCGGTGCTGTCGGTAGCAGTAACGCTTACGGTTATTGTATCGCAGCCGAAATATTCATAACAGAGCGTGTCCATCGTGAATGAATAATATCCTCCGCCCTCATCGATATAATCGAAACAAGCGGATGAGAACGATATGCCGTTTAACGCAACCGCGACACTCGCCGGGTCGAGGCCGGAAAGGTCGTCGAACAACCGGAACGAAATCGCCGGATGCCGCGTGTATTCAATCGAACCCGCGGCGGGCAAAGCGCTGGAAAGAACCGGTGCGAAACGGTCCATGTGGAACTCCGAGCACACCGGACGAGGCTCTAGAGGATTCCCGATTACATCCTCGGCGTAAATTATGCATACGATAACGGTCTCAGCGCCGAAAAACGCCGTCGTCGGATGATACAAAAGCCCGCCGGTTACAGCATCCCAGCTCAATGTCGGAGCGGGAACCGCGATTGTGTCGGTTACCCCGGAACTCGTCCGATACACCGAAATCTGAATGCTTGTATCCACAACGCCGTCGTCATCGAGGATGTGCATCACGATACCGGTGTCCGGGCAGCTTACCCACGCATTCGAGTATGGATGGTCGATTGTGCCGTAAGGACCGCCGGGCATGATGTAAAATCGCCAGCAGGTGTCGAGTGCATTTGGAACGCACAAATCGGGCGAATCGAGCGCATGAACGCACACGACAGCCGAATCGCCGCCGACCCAGCGCAAACCGAGACTTTCCGGATATATGCAGACCGAGGCGCCAATCACCTCGACCGCAGGCGAACCCGTGTCGACAAACACCGAGCCGTCGATGGCGATTACAAGAGAATCCCAGTTAACACCCGATAAATTATCCGTCAAATCGAAACAGATAGGCGGTGTCCCGAAACTTATTGTGTCGCCATCGCCGGGGCTGAAAGAACTCGCAAGCGGAGACTCGAGGTCAACAGAAAAACTCCAACGCAATGTGTCCTGAAGCTCCGCACCAACAGAATCATCAGCAGAAAGCAGAACAACATTCACAATCTCGTTATTTTCCCACAAACTCGCACTGTCGGGACAGTAGGACAAAGTGTCCCCCGAGTATGCCAGACGAGGATCCCCCCAGACCAAGCTGTCATCGTTGATTACAAGTATTATCGAACCCATGTCGAGAGGTAAATCCTCGTCCCACAAATGAATTAAAATGCACTGGTCATCGCAAGCGGTTATCTGACCATCGAAAGGCGTAACTATCTCCGCAAGCGGACCCGGGGTCAAATAGTATGTCCAGCAATAAGTCTCCTCATTCGGACCGCAGTAATCGGGCATGTCCGCAAGGTGCATGCACACAAGCGTGCAGGCGCGCCAATCCCCGGCGGCATCCAGAACATTTGGGTCGATTGTGAAACGCAATGAACCAGTTGAATCGCCCGGAGATACAGAAATCCCGGCTCGAGGATAATAAAAGGTGTCCTCGCAAAGCGTTACCCAGAAAGAATTCGTGTCGATTCCCGCAAGAGTGTCGATAAACTGTCCATCGAAAATACCCGTCCAGTCATCGGGAAAAATCGAACTATCCGCAGGAAATCGGTCAAGCAGCGCAGGTGCGCTCTTGTCGATGATAAAAGACCAGCAATAAGGCTCATCCATCGCATTCCCCAAAGAATCCTCGACATAAGCGACGCAAACATCGATAACCTCGCTATCCCCCCAACCCGAAGGCGGACTGAACCACAAGCTCTCGCCATCATAAGTGAAATAAGCATCCGTCCCGTAATACTCTGTCGTGTCGATGCCATCGATGATAACCCAGAACTCAAGGGTGCTGATATTTACACCGTCCGGATCAACAATAGTAGCGATTATTGTCTCAGGCTCGCAAGCTACATAACTCGATGGGAGATATTGGATAAGGGAGATTTCAGGAATATTAACGCTCACAACGAACCACCAGCAATTGACAGTATCATTGGGTCCGCAGAAAGTCGGGGTGTCGAGCATCGGTTCGACACAGACAAATACAGTATCGCCATCCTCGAAAATAAGCCCGGACAGACCGGCATCGATTATGAAATGCATGCCATCCCAAAACACAGCGCTGTCATATATTGTAAATGTATCAATAGTCCAGAGTGTGCCCGATGTGTCGGTTACGATAACATAAAATGAATCTGCATCGAGACCGGCGACAGAATCCGTTATATCGAATTCAATGGATGTCGTATATGAAATCACTGTCGATGAATCGGGCGGATAATGGTTGAATGTTACCGGTGGCGAGAAATCTGTATAGAAAATCCATGTCAGCGGCAAATCCAATGCAGCAAAGCCATAGATGTCACTTAACGAATCGAGCGAAACCTGGATAGTATCGTGGTCGAGCCAATAACCCAGCGGGGGCGCAAAAATCAGAACCGTATCGGGACCGGTATAATCGACATATAGCCAGGCATGGTCGATTGTATAGCTTTCCGCCGAACCATCGCCGTTGTCGATTGTGAGAAGTATCGAGTTTGTATCAATCTCGCCTACTCCGCCATGAAGAATAATCTCGATAGTCGAATCGACACATGCAACAATCGAGTATGGTGTCGGGAATTGAATCTCTGCGGATGGGAATCCACGCACCCATACAAATATCCAGCAATCGGTGGTATCGTTTGGACCGCAAGTATCGGGCATATCGGGCGCATAAACACACACCTCGAGTGTGCAGGATTCACCCGCAGTAAGACAAAGGTCCTCCGAAAGCGGGATATTAAGCCCATAGTTGCCATCGCTGAAATCCGTGTAAGTGAAAGATGCGCTTGAAGAATTTATCTCGACTGTAACGCCGGAAATATCTACCCCCGAAATAGAATCGAAAACAACAACATAAGCACTGTCGGGAAGGGCATAAATGACACTGTCGTTAGGAGGAAAATGATTAAAAAATACAGGCGGGTCATAGTCCAGTACGAATGACCACATTAACGGTAGATTGGATATTTCAGCGCCGCGAATGTCCTGTCCTGCTGTTAATAGCGCCCATATCGTGTCGCCGCTTGGATAGAAGCCGGGTGCAGGTGTAAATACCGCAGTGGTTTCATCGACCATATTGAACCAAGCATGAGTTATGTCGTAATGAACCGGTGTTGGCAAGGATGATGGCCACACATCGAGCGAAAGAGTCATCGAATCGATAGCATCGCCATCGGAGTCATGGAAAACAATAAATATTTCCGCCGGGTCACATGCTACAATCGAGCCAGTATCGGGAATTATAAATTCAGCGGTCGGAGGGGTATTCATATAGTATATACAGCAAAATACCGTATCGTTGGGTCCACAAAGGTCACAGCCGCCATCATTCGGCAGCACTCTGTCCTGTGCATAAATACAGACCTCGACATCTTCCTCGCCATGAAGCCCGAATTCACCGAATGTTCCGGACAAAGTCAGTGTGCCGGAGTAATAATCACCGGCATAATTTACATTCGCTCCGCTGGGATAGTATGGCGTTCCATCGACTGTGAAATAAAGATTTAGCAAGTCCATTCCTGAAACATCGTCGGTAATATCGACAGTAATAGATAGGAATGTGTCGGCAAGTTCGGTTTCGCACACCGGGTCGAATGGAGTAAAATCGGGTGGATAAAGGTCAACTGTAAAAAGACAGAGAATTGTATTGAGCATCGGGCAGCCCATGCCGTCTTCAACACCGGTTAATTCAAATGTTACAGTCGAGCCATGTATCCAGGGAGTGGTGGGGGTGAATGTAAGAATATCTCCCGCAAATGACAGGTGGTCGGGGAAATTATATGCATAGCCATCGATAACGAGCGAAATCGTGCTTGTGTTGACATAGCTATCGTCATCGCGAAGTTGAATTGTTATTTCCTGATAATCACATGCCGTGAAAGGATTTGTACATGGCGGGCATAGCGGAGTAGCCTCCGGTCCCGGACAGGCGCAATCCTCGAGAAAAATGCAACCGGTTACTCCATCGGAAAATCCACCACCATCGACAGTAGCGGTGAAACATGCATCCGGACCGGTGCAGCCATCGACACTACTTATTCGCCAGACAAAACAATGCTCCTCACCCGGTGTCCATGGTCCATAACTCTGTGGATTCATACTGAGTGGTGTAATGCATGCCCCGGGTGTGAGTGTTCCTACTCCGGGATTGATAGTTGCACCACTATTATTGGTTACACATAAGCTAATTATTTCGAATGTGTCGATAAGGGCAACAAGGTCGGAAAAAATAATTGAATACGATGTGCCAAGAGTGTACCAATTGCCCCCGGAATGTGTCGATGTGCTGTCATACCAATCGTATGAGGGATATACATCGACCCCAAAGGGCCAAACGCCATCATAATAATGGTCAACCGATGAACATCCCGAACATGCCGGGTGCTCTGAAGTGGATGAAAAGAGGACAAAACCACCTGCGATTATATCATTATAGACCTGTTCATCGGTATAACCGCATGTACCGTCACAAATATCTCCCAACTCATAATAGCAAGCATCGGTGAAAAAGACAATAATATGCAATGCATCGGGTCGCCAGTAATATGAATTGATAACTCGCTCGATAGCGCAAATCGCATTTTCGGGTCCGTCACATCCACCCCAAGCTGAAATTGAATTTATCCACGGCTGAAATGAACCCCAGTAATCGCTTGTCATCTGTAAATCGGCAATTGCGCCCGTGCTGTCATATGCCTCACGGAAACCAGGTGCCCAGGTACAGTCATCATAATCGGGGCCAACAGCATCTCCGTAACACACACCACCGAACCGGTAATCATATCCTCTCGCATCGAGTTCCGTTGCCAATCCATTTATATTCGAGCGTACATCGGCAATCGTGCCGCTCATACTGCCTGTGTTGTCGATAACAAAAGCGATATCGACAGCGCCGGTATCGACTCGACAACCGAGTTCAATCTCAAATTCACCGTCGGTTACCCGCTTCATAGGGTATCTGACACCGCGGTAGATAAATGAGACATCGGTGAATGAGAATCCATTTTGGCTGAAATTGCCAGGCGGTAAGGTTTCAGCAAATGAAAGTATAAATAGGATTGCCACAAAAAATATTACAAAAAACCTCATTATTGTACCCCCAATAAATTACTTATATTGAGAAAAGTATAACTAACTATCAATAATACACAACTAAAATTTTTTGAAATTTCATAAATGTTCTAAACTAACAATTATTTTTATTGGATATTGACAACAATGAATTTGGGATTATATTCATAAGCTTTTTTACTTTCAGAGGAGTCATGAATTGTATGCTAAGGTAAAATCTGCGGCAGTGCTTGGAATCGATGCGTATATGGTCGATGTTGAAGTCGATATTCAACATAAGATGCCGATGTTCACAGTTGTCGGCTTACCGGATAATGCTGTAAAAGAGAGCCGGGAGAGAGTTGCCTCTGCAATTAAGAATAGTGGATATCCATTCCCGCATGGAAGAGTAACAATAAATCTTGCTCCAGCAGATATAAAAAAAGCCGGCAGTTCTTTCGACCTACCGATGGCTATAGCGATTCTTACCGCAACAGGTTATGTCATTCCAACATCGATTGAAAATTTTGTTATGACAGGTGAACTTGGACTCGATGGTTCGGTTTCAAGGACACGGGGTGTTTTGTCGGTTGCGGTTAAGGCAAAAGAAGATGGTGTCCCGGCATTAATCGTTCCCAAAGAAAATGCCCGTGAGGCTGCAGTTGTTGGAATCGATGTTTATCCTGTGGAGAAAATTCAGGATGTAATAGATATTATCGAGGGAAAAAGTCCGATTTCACCTTTTGTGCTCAGCATACGCGATGTTTTTGAAATCGGTGAAACGATACAGTATCTCGATTTTTCCGATGTTCGTGGACAGGAACATGCCAAAAGGGCTCTCGAAATAGCAGGTGCGGGCTCGCATAACATAATGCTTATAGGACCGCCCGGAGCGGGTAAAACAATGCTTGCGCGAAGATTTCCGGGAATTCTTCCACCGATGACTCTCGATGAGGCTCTGGAAACTACAAAAATCCATTCTGTGGCGGGAATTTTGCAACCGGATGAAGCGCTTTTGACACAGCGTCCATTCAGGTCCCCTCATCACACAATCTCCGATGCCGGGCTTATCGGGGGCGGCGCATTCCCGAAACCCGGTGAGGTTTCACTGTCTCACTACGGAATTCTTTTCCTCGATGAATTACCCGAATTTAAGCGAAATGTGCTCGAGGTTCTTCGACAGCCTATCGAGGACGGCGTTGTAACAATCGCACGCGCCGCAATCACACTCACATTTCCCGCAAGATTTACACTCGTCGCGGCAATGAACCCTTGCCCATGCGGATATTACGGCGACCCATATCACGAATGCTCATGTTCGCTTACACAGGTTAGAAACTATCGCGCAAAAATTTCGGGACCGCTTCTGGACAGAATCGATATGCACATCGAGGTTCCTTCGGTTCCATTTAAGAAATTAGCTGGTGAACCGACCGGCGAGAATTCGGAAACTATACGTGCGCGAGTTATCGAGGCGAGACATATACAGCAGCATCGGTTTCGAGGATGTAAGGGCATTTTTGCCAATGCACACATGACATCACGCCACATAAGGCAGCATTGCAAGCTTACACCCGAAAGTGAGGAAATACTGAAGATGGCTATTACAAGGCTCGGGCTTTCGGCAAGAGCTTATGACAGGATTTTAAAATTGGCTCGCACAATTGCCGATATGGAAGGACTCGAACAAATTCAGCCGCACCATGTTGCCGAGGGCGTTCAATACCGCAGCCTCGATAGAGAATATTGGGCATAATCAATTGCGAACTTATACAGAGCGAACCCGAAGGATTGCAGATTTCAAATTGGAATAGGCTATCTAAATATTATGAATAATCTGTTTGGAGAAAATATTAAAGAGAAACTATCGGGTGATTTTTCGTTTCTACTCGCCGACCGCATGCGCCCGCAAACACTGGATGAACTTATCGGGCAGGAGCATATACTCGGCGAAGGCAAACCGCTTCGTCTGATGATTGAAAGCGATGATATTCATTCCATGGTTCTCTGGGGTCCACCCGGCAGCGGCAAGACAACAATTGCAAGAATTATTGCCACCATGACAGGCATGGATTTCCAGTCATATTCCGCAGTGCTTGCGGGAATCGCCGAGGTTAAAAAAGTCCTCGCGCATTCCGAACGGAATATGTATCTCTATGGAACACGCTCCATTCTCTTTATCGATGAAATCCACAGGTTTAACAAGGCACAGCAGGACGCATTTTTACCCTTTGTCGAACGCGGGTCTATAATTCTTATCGGCGCGACAACCGAAAATCCTTCATTCGAGGTAATATCTCCACTTCTCTCGCGGGTGCAAGTTTTTGTGCTCGAGCCACTCGACCCGGAGAATATCCGGGATATTGCACTTCATGCGCTCACCGACAGCGAGCGCGGGCTCGGTCGAACTGCAGATTCAATCGAGCCGAAAGCTCTCGAGGTCATCTCGAATATTTGTTCCGGTGATGCAAGATTCGCTCTTAATTTACTCGATGTAAGCTCAAAACTCTCCGGTGATAAAATAATCGACATGGAAATCGTGAAAAGTGTCCTGCAAAAGGAGCGTGTAATATACGACAAAACCGGCGAGGAGCATTACAACCTAATTTCAGCTCTACACAAATCAATCCGCGACAGCGACCCGGATGGCGCATTATACTGGCTTGCCCGTATGCTCGAAGGCGGCGAGGACAGGAGATTTGTCGCGCGAAGACTCATACGAATGGCTATCGAGGATGTCGGTATTGCCGACCCGAACGCACTTCTGATTGCGAATGCAGCCAAAGATGCGTTCGATTTTCTGGGTATCCCCGAGGGCGACCTCGCTCTTGCCGAAGCGGCGGTGTATCTGGCTTATGCGCCAAAAAGCAACTCGATATACAGCGCACTCAAACGAGCATACAAAGATGTTAAAAGATTCGGTTCACTTCCTGTGCCGATGCATATCCGCAATGCCCCGACAAAGCTTATGAAAGAAATCGGGTATGGCAAAGGATACAAATATGCGCATGATTATGACGGGCATGTGGTCTCGCAGGAACATATCCCGGAAAAAATTCGCGGGCATAAGTATTATGAACCCACCGATATGGGATTTGAAGCCAAAGTGAAGAAAAGATTCGAGGAAATCCGCAAAGCTCTTGATGAGAACAGCGATGTTGAGAGTTGAATCCTGACACCTGAACCTGTTTTTTCCCTTTGCCATCCTAATCATCACGGGCGTATGCCATACGCCCCAATATTGCGACGGTTCGATGATATCTACGGTATCTTCGCTGCGCTATAGCATTCCACACTCTTCCAACACACTCTCATCGTTCAGTTCTATAAAATAATCCCTTCGACAAGCTTGGTGAACGATGGACATTGAGATAGCAGAATTTAGCCAGTCGAAATGAATGAGTGAACCAATTCTACTAAATTTTCCGTGCACATTCTCATCAAATTCATGCACATTTACATTTTATCATTGAACAGTATTGTATTTATTTGCATCTAATCTTTAAATTATCGCATATAGTTGAACAAGGAGTTACAATCCATTATTCACTATTAATCTATTTCATTCTATATTTATTTCTTGACATTTTAGGGTATCATTATTATACTATGTTCATACAAGCATTTATTAAAGTAATATGATTTTTTATTTTAATATTTCTATTGTTAGTTTAAATATTTAATGATAAGATATAATATTAAGGTAAAGAGATGTAATGCTATGATAATAAGATGCTATATTAAGACAATAAGAAGTAACATTATAAAACATTTGAACAATATCAAAATAAGAATATGTAATAATAATAAATAGAGATGCAATATTAAAACAATAAAATGAAATATTAAGATAAAGAGATGTAATATTAAAAAGAAGAAATGCAATAATAGAAAGAAGGCAAGCAATAGTAAATTAACATATTGCACTGTATCGAGGAGATTGAAATGAGCTTCGTTATCAACGATAATCTATTCAGCATTGATTCTTATAGCCACCGTACAGCACGGCTTTCGCTTCTTTCGAGTCACATCGAGAGACATGCTGAGGAATTGCACCTCGAAGCGGCAATGCTCGAATGGGCTGTCAATGCCGATGAAGAATGGAGGAATGAGCGATTGGAACAAACCAACAAACAGGGGGAGCGTGATGTGGCATTCCAAAATTCTCAGGAAGCGGACAAGGAGTTGCACGCGAAAATTGTAACAATTAAGCCGCTGCTCGTAGCGCGTTATGACCGCGATGAAGAGATTCTCGGTATTTACGGGATTCGCGGCAGGATACCTCGTACGCATGGAGCGAAAGTCGCGCTCGCTTATGCGATTGTCAGCGGGCATGAGGTTCGCAAAGCCGAGGGTGACCCGAAAGTGCTGCCCGATTCGATGATTGCCGCGTTGAAATCCGCTACGGACAAAGCCGACGATGCATATAAGGATGCGCTCAAGAAATCGGGCGAGGCGAAAGAATTCTCCAAATCACTCCGCGAGCTGTTCGATTCCGACAGCGCGAAACTGCACTCGCTCCACACATGGATGAAAGTCTATTGGGGCAGCTACGACCCGAGGTATATCGCAGTGGGCTTTGTCCAGGGACGCAAGCGTCGCGCGGGATACCCGAAACCGCCGATCGGATTGGCTTATGATGAATCGGCGAAGAAATTCTCGTGGGACGAGACACATCTCGCGACAAGTTATCAGCTTGCGTATGCGAAATACATTCCGCCGCCGCCGGATACCGGCAAGAGGAAACGGATTCGCAAGCCCGACTGGGAGGAAATTTATGAAGGCGCCGACAATTTTTGTGTATTCGACCCCGGCGAGGGCGAATGGCAGTTCAAAGTCCGCGCACGCAACAAACACGGCTTCGGAAAATGGAGCGAAATTCTTATCTGTGATTTGTGCCCTTCAGAAAGCTCGGGGAGCGGAACAGAAAGTAACACGGTTATTTGAGCCAAGTCGAAATAATTCCTGAAAATTGAAAACTAACACCTGATCCTTGAATTATGACAACTGAAAAAAACATGTTTAAATACGCCCTGAAATATCTTCCATTGATTTTTGTGGTAATCCTTTTGTCCGGCTGCGGCAACGACCGGAACAGCGCAAAATTCATCTTCATGCCGGTCGAAATCCGTGAGCGTTCCATTTTTGTCGATTCGGAAAAATTCCCCGATGAGGTTGTTCTATTTTTCTGCGCTTCGGATTTCGCTCCTTCCGATGCGGAACTTACCGAAATTATCGGCGACCGGCTCGACAATATCGAGTTTTCCGCTGTGCGTGCAATTCCCGAATCGCTCGATATTCTTGTCTTTATCGAGGATTGCAGCGGAAGTATGAAACCGCGGCTCCGGCAAACCGATAGGATAATTGTCGAACTAGCACGGCAATTCGGCGAGCTTAATGCCGCAATTGTCCGTGTGGGCAAACACCCGGTTATTGCGCTCGAATCGACCCGATGTTCCAAGCTGGCGCAAATTCAACTCGATACACTCGAGTATCCATCTCCCAAGGGCACTGCTCTTGCGGATGGTTTCGAACTGGCTAATGAGATAATCGGGGAACAAAGCGGAGCAATCGTTCTTCTTGCGGATGGCAGCATTTCGAGGACCGTAAAACTTGCCGAACAGACGGCGCTTGCATCGAAGCGCGGTATTCCTGTCGTGGCGCTCCAAATGGACGGCTGCGAAAGTGGCGCATTGAAAAGCATCTCAAAGGAGACGAACGGATTTTATGCTCATCATGAAGTGAATTCTCTCGCGGAGATTTTAACAGGCGGCTGGACGGTTTCATACAAGCCTGTTGCAATCGACACAAATGGCGCGGAGCACAAAATAGTTCTTCGCTGGGGCGCGCAGAAGCGACTGGGAGCATACAAAGCGCCGGGAACTCCACCGCCGCGAGCGCCGGAGCCTGAACCTGTGCTGGCGGAAGAAATTAACATCCCGGTCCAGCTTATCGAGGGAATGCGTGTGCCGTTTGTCGAGACAGGCAATGTGGAAATATTGAGAGCCGGCAGAGAAGTTCTCGATTCGATTGTCTTCATGCTCGATTCATATAATATTCCGGTGGGCGCAAAACTTGCGGTCGATGGTTATACTTGCAATATCGGAGCGGAGAATTATAATAATAGTCTATCTTTGCGTCGGGCAAAAATAGCGGCGAATTATATCCGGCAGAATTGCGCCGATGGAATTCAATTGATTATCGACGGGCACGGTGAAGCAGACCCGATTATGCCGAACGATTCAGAGTCGAATAGAAAAGCAAACCGCCGGGTCGAGATACGGCTGATTATGGAAGAGAAAGAAGTCGAGATTTTCACATCTCATCCCGGCAAATCAATGAGAAAAAATTGAACCGGTAGGAAAACTATGCACAATTACGAGGCATCGGAGCGTTTTTTCGCCGAACACCGGCACAATGTATTTCTCACAGTTTTCACAGTGCTTCTTTTGTTCGTATCGGTAAGACTTTTTTATCTTCAGGTGGGATTTCACACCTATTATTATAACTTGTCCGAGCGCAACCGGATACGAGTTCTTCCGGTCCCCGCCGCCCGAGGCGCTATTTATGACAGGAATGGCATCCTAATCGTTGATAATGCGCCAACATATACAATTTCAATAATGCCCTATGAATTCCCCGAGGATAGCAGTTTGGTGGAAAGACTTGCTGGATTGCTTCAAATCGAACCCGATTATATCTGGGAAAGGTATCTGAAAACAAAAGATATTCAATATCTACCCGTGAAACTCAAAAAACGAGTTCGTTTTGAAACTGTAAGCGAGATAGAAGAAAGAGCGACTGAATTTCCCGGTGTTGTGTATCAAGTTGAACCGGTGCGAAAATATCCAATCGGCAAAATTGCGCCGCATATTCTGGGATATGTCGGTGAAGTCAGTGCGGCGGAGTTGCGCGAGCGATATATCGAAGGTATCGAGGCGGGGGATGCGGTTGGCAAGCAGGGTGTCGAGCGATATTTCGATAATATTCTGCGCGGTTCCGACGGCGCGAGATTTCTCGAGGTGCAGGCTAATGGCGAGGTTGTCGGTCCTATTCGCGAACGACCCGATATAGCGCCACAAAACGGAGCGAGACTTACACTCACAATAGATGTCGATTTACAGCGCTATCTCGAATATCTCGGCAGATGGATTTCCACCGGCACAATTATTGTGATGGACACTCGAACCGGCGAAATTCTCGCAGCTATTTCCAATCCAGATTTTGATAATACTGTTTTCACCGGACCGATAACCGATTCACTATGGCGTGAGTGCAACAATCCCGAGACACACCCTATGCTGTGCCGGTGGTATCAGGGTACATATCCTCCGGCATCGCCGCTGAAACTTATCGGAGTTGCGGCGGCAGTCGATGAAAACATTGCAAGCGCATACTCGCACATGGAGTATCCATGTTATGGCGCTATGCAATATGGTGATAGATGGTTTTTCTGCTGGAATCGCCGGGGGCATAAAAGTTTGAATTTGCTCGAGGCTACCGCTCAATCGTGTGATGTATATTTTTATCAGATAGGCGCAAAATTGGGGCTTGATAAATGGTCTGAATATGCGAAAAGCTGTTATTTTGGTGTCCGCACTGGAATCGAGCTTCCCCATGAAGCTGCCGGACTGGTGCCGGATAGGGCATATTATAATCGGCGCTATGGCAGGCGAGGATGGGGTGCGGGAGTTACGCTTAATCTTGTTATCGGGCAGGGAGAAATTCTTACGACACCACTCCAGATGCTGCAATTTACCGCAGCTATTGCCAACGGCGGCACTATCTGGAAACCGAGAATTATTTCTTCGGTGCAGATGCCGATGAAGCACAAACTCGAATTCCTGCCGGAAAAGAGCGGCGAGCTTCCTTTTTCGGATGAGGCGCTCCAGACCGCTGTCAAGGGTATGGTCAAGACTTGCAATGAATTGTGGGCGACCGGTATTGGCGCTTATATGCCGGATATCACCGTAGCGGGCAAAACGGGAACAGCGCAAAATCCGCATGGGAATGACCATGCGTGGTTTGTATCTTTTGCTCCGGCGGAAGAACCCGAGATTGCCATTGTTATTCTTGTCGAGGCGGGAGGTTCAGGCGGTGCATGGACATGGCTCGCAAGAATGCTATATGATTATTATTTCCACTACTGGAAGTTTGACCATGCATGAAGTATTATATTTGGGAAACAATAGATAATATTCTGTCTGCAAACGTTATGGTATTGCGCGTGAAAAAAATATTGTTTTTATCGAAAGATAGGATAATATGATAATGTAAAAAATTCAGTCAAAATTTTTTTAAAAAAAGGAGCTATCATGAAAAAGGTTACATTTTTTATGTTGTTCTCAACATTATTACTTATTCCGGCAATGATTTTTGCTACGGGTATCACTTCGAGACCGATTACTCCGGTCAGCGATGAATTGGTTCCCTGCGATGCTGTGCCATATCTTCGTAATAATCACGAATCCACACCTGTTGTGGACAGCCCCGAAATGATGCTCGAGGATGTGCTCGATGAAAAATCTATCCGAACGGTTTTCCTTCCCGGTGATAAGGTGTATTTTCGTGTGGATGCGTTCTCAGATGAAATCACATTAATCGACACTCGCGATTCCTTGCCGGATGCGTGTTACGATGCAATTAATGCATCGCCTCGCTGGCTGAGATTAGACCTCTATCAATCGTTTCGGCATCTACCATCCGGCACTTCGGAGAGTATTGCCAATCTAATTCTGACATCACCGGTCGAGCAAATCGATGAGATTGCATTCTGCGCCGCGCACATGTCCCCGCAATCTCTGACAGATTCGAGATTCGACACAGAACTATTGCAGGTCAATGCGGAATGGATATATCTTCTCGACGATTCTCTGGATTTCGTCGAGCTTGTCGAATACGGCGATGACGACGACTGGTTCACAACAACAGCTTATCGCGTCGTTAACCCGACACTCGAGGACACTACAATCCTTGAGATTCCAAGCGAAACTTATTATTGGTATGTGGTTCATCCCAAGCTTTCGGATGAGGCTCCAAAAATGCGTGATAGTGATACCGAAACTTATGAACGAACTTATGGCTATTTCTGGCGAGAGTTTTTATGGAATGACCCCGACCCATCGCACAATTATAGCGATAGCGAAACATTTCCAAAGCTTTCCGAGTGGATAATGCTCGCCCAGATTTTGTGGATTCGCAATGACACAAGTTTTGCTGCGGACAGGGAAATTTCAAGCGAAAACAGCGCTTTGGATATACTTGGCGAATGGGTTTCGACCATTTTGCCTTTCCCCCCATCCGGGATTCGTTCCATTCAACCGAACCAGCTTGCAGTGAGACACCGAGGATATTGCGGGGAATGTCAGGACCTTCTGGCTGCAGCACAAAGAACAGCGCTTATTCCAAGCGGTTGTGTAGGAATGCTTTTGCAAGACCATGTCTGGAATGAGTTCTGGGATAACGGCTATCCCGGTGAGTACTGGACTGAAGATGCCTGGCACACTTATCAGGTTGACCGTGTGGGTGGCGGGACAGCTCTTGCGCCATTTTGGGGCGGTTATGATGCCGATAGAGGAGGTTCAAAAAGCGCTAACAATGCCATTACTTATCGAGGCGATTCCTATATGGTTGACCGAACACCGGCATATACGCAGGTCTGCACATTAATTGTCGAGGTACTCGATAACCTTGACAATCCGGTTCCCGGTGCCGAAGTGTGGTTCATTTCGAATTCTCTTTATAATCCCGATAGTCTTTATACAGCCGATGTTCGTGTTACTGATAGTGACGGAAGAGTTGTTCTTTCGATGGGTGAGGATTGCCCATATTTCTTTCAGGTCAGTTCCGCACTGGGTTACTATCCTCCCGGTGGTGGAATTGCATCATTCCCGGAACTCGATACAGCCTATGCCGAACCCGGACAGACTTACATCGCTTCTATTAACCTATCGAGCGCTCTCTGGAATTTCCCTATTACGGAATTGCCCGCTGCTACAGGCGAAAAGCAACTTCATGTCAGTTTTCATGCCGAATCCGAATATATTCGGGGTTCCGGTGTTTTCGATGGACAGGATGGAACCTATTCCAATCGCATGGATGATGGCAGTATGTCGGTATTTGTTTGCGACAGTGCGAATTTTGCGCTTTATAACATCGGGCTGTCATTCGAGGCTTATGAATATCACTCGCGGGTAAATGAAAATTGGTTTATTATCGACCTTCCCGATGATGATATCTGGTATGCTGTGGCATCGACGCAGGAACTACTGAATAATGATAATCTTATTTACTTTCACACGAAGCTTGGTTATGACATTGAAGATATTGCCGAAAACATAAAACCGGAGAAACCGATTCTTTCTACAAGTCCCAATCCATTCAATTCCGCCTGCGAAATCGGTATCGACGGTGATTTTAAACGGGGGGAACTCAAGATAATCGATATTGCCGGAAAGGTTGTCGAGAATATCCGGGTGCAGTCGGGACAAAATCTCATCTGGCGTGGTGGAGTTAGCTCGGGAATATACACTGTAAAGCTTGTTACCGATAATTGCTCAGTTGAGAAAAAAATTGTTTTTCTAAAATAGTATCATCTGATATCGAATACTAAAAAAACATTTTACCAATACGCTATCATTTTTTCTTTTAACAAAGATAGATTTAAAAGGATAATGACAGTAAATTGCATAGTTTTTGTTTGTAATTAAAACGATATTAGGCTTTGACCCAAATGTTTCTATTCGTATATTCTATTGAAAGATGAAATCAACTATTTGGTGTGAGTATAAATATGAAAGCAAAATTTATTTCGCTTGTTTTTATCGGAATTCTTGCGGGGATTTGCCATAGCCAGAGTTATGTCAGTCATATCACTGTCGAGCAGGTACCCGATGGCAGCGGTCTTGTTGAAATCTGCTACCGTGCTGTTAATCCGTACGACACATTGCTCGCTTTGAACACAATGACGGAGCATCCCGATTCATCCGACTGGTATGTATCGATGGTAACTCTAATCGATACAATTTCCGAATACTCAGGTTCGCCGAATTTCGGTTGGAATGTCAGCGCATCCGATACAGGCGAGATGCATTGCTTTCTGTGGGATATGGGCACCGATGTCGGCTCGGTCGAGCAATGCGATTTCAGAGTTTTTTTTGCAGTTTTCGATTCGATGCTTGAAAGCTTTGGATTGAGCGATTCTTTTGCGGTAAATGAACCGGAATCACTGGGAGGGTATATCCGCTCATTCGGTCTCGCATACCGGCACGGAGAGCTTTGGGTGCTTTTTCTCAACGATACAAATTATCATTGCTGGATTAGACCATACAGTTTACCGGATATGACACCCGGTGACAGCTTCTTTATCGGTATAGTAACAGTTGGTCCATCGGATATGGGATTTGCCGGGGACCGATTGTTCTGGGTCGAGGATACACGCGTTTTGCTTAAAGAATATGATTTCGAGACCGGCGAATCGAATGTCCTACGCAGCGACTGGTGGGACCTGTATGGAACGGAAAATCATCTTGCCGGCGTTGCTTTCGATGGCGAGAAACTATGGGTCTGTTTTTGTCTCGGCATGTTTGTCGCGCTCGATACAGCAGATTTTTCACTTGTGGATACGATGTATTTCCCCCGGTTCGGGACATCGGAACCGGCAACCTGTGCCGATGGTCTTGCATGGGGACTCGGTATTCTGTGGTGCTATAGCAATGACAATATCGTTTATGCTATCGACACGGAAACGAAAACAATTATCCATGAGATTCCCACCGGCGAAATCGTGGATATCCGTGGCGCAGAGGGCTGCGCATGGGACGGTGTAAATCTTTGGGCGGTCGATTATGCTCGCGGATACTGCTATCAGCTTTCGCTGTATGAACAAATTCGATTCCATATCTCGAATGAGTTCTGTCTCGACAATATCCCACCAGCTATGGAATGGCTATCGCCTATATGCCCCGACCTCGCCGATACTTTTGTCGAGGAAGATACGGTCGAGCTTGCATGGACGATGATTGACAGCAATCTGAGTGGTGGCGAGCTTTTTATCTTCCAGGACGACAGCCTTATTTTTACCGGAATATCGACTGACACAAGTTTCGATTGGGTTGTTTATCCATGGCCCGGATATGACGGCGATTTCGAGCTTTTTATATCGGACAGCTTCGGAAATATGGCTTCGCTGTTATCATGTGTGTTCTATATCATCGAACGAGATGGCGTTTCCGAAATGTTCGGCTTCCTCGATTCTCCTTTATTAACTGCAGCGCCAAATCCATTCAATTCGGCGTGTGTGATAACAACACAATCGGGTTCGGGAATGGATATTTTCGATATGAACGGCAGACTACTTGTCGGGTCTTCGGTGTCATCGAGCGAAGGAATCGATTATTCTGCGGATTCGCAAAACAATCGCTGGGTCTGGCGACCGGGTGAGGATGTGAAAAGCGGTGTATATATGGTGAGGACACACATTGGTGAAACTACGATTATTCGCCGCATAGTTTATCTGAAGTAGTCCGTTGTCGGTTACACCTCGCACCCCGTTCGTTGTCAATTTGAAATTTGCAATCTGCATTTTGCAATTTGGAATTCGGAATTTATCAAATCACGATTCACAAATCACAATTCACAAATCAGTCCGTTGTCGGTTGTCCGTTGTCCCCGCCCCGTACCCCCGAAGAAAAGCCACAGAGAACACAGAGAAAAAACAGGTAATCGGTCATCGGTCGTTTCGACTCCGCTCAACGACCGGTGTTTGTTTGTTCCTTGAGCCTTGTCAAGGCTGGAACATATTCAACGGGTCGCTCCCCGCTCAACGACCGGTGTTTGTTTGTTCCTTGAGCCTACCGAAGAGCTCGACAAATCACACTCGCAATTCGACCTGACTATTGCATCGGGATTAGCTTTTTTAAATTCGCAAATTCCGGCGCAGGATATTGAATCGAGAGAGTTGACTGCGAGGAAAATTTTCACTTGCGGGATACCGGCAAGCGGCATGAGGTCGATTTTATCGAGGCTGTTATTATTAAGAAAAATCCGCTTGAGCTTTTTTGAAGATGCAATATGTGTAAGGTCGATATGCTCGATTTGATTCTCTCTCAAATTTATTTCCGATAAACACTCGAATCCCTCGAAAGTGGAAAGAGAAACGGATTCAATAATGTTTCCCGAAAGGTCGAGGATTTTTAACAGCTTACAGTTAGCGAGTGGTGAAATATCGATTTCATGAAGTAGGTTCTCTACGAGATGTAATGCTCGGAGTTTTGTGTTTGTTGAAAGTGGCGTAAGGTCGATGGTCCCGATGTTCGTTCTTGATATTGTTAGATATTTCAAGTTCGGACATTTTGCAAGTGGGGTGAGGTCGATACTGTCCAATGGCATATCATCGATGCTGAGTCTGACAAATCTTGCGAGATTTGAAAGTGCGGAAATATCCAGTTGATAGACTTCCGGCAGTGTGAGGTTGATAGATTTCAGTTCTTGGCAATTAGCGAGTGGACTAAGGTCGATTTGTGTGATTTTTGATAAGCTAATGGATAACTCCGAAAGTTTTGGACATTTTGCCAGAGGCGAAAGGTCGATTTCCTCGATGCTCGGGGCTTGAAAACTAATGCTCCGAAGTCTTGTGAATGATGCAAGATTTGAAAAATCGATTTCTTCGCCCCGGTATGCTCCAATATTTATATGCTCGAGTGTTTTACTGTATTTAAAAATTTCTTGAATCGAAAATGGCTCATCGAGGTCGATACTATAAATAAAAATGCTGATGACATCATGGTCAATATTTCGTTGAATAATGTATTTGTTTTCACCAATACTCGTGACAAGCTTGATGATTCCAAGCCCCAGAATAAAGAAAATGACGAATATGACAATAATCTGGGTTTTGTTCGATGGTCGATGTTCAAATCCCTTTCCAAGTTTATCGAGAGCAATTATACGATTTCCCTTTTTGAGAATAACGGATTCAATTCCCAAATCACGCAGTTTTCGTGCATAAATATATTCTGCGAGGGCAGCGCCGAGAAATCCTAGTGGAGCGGCAAATAGAGACATGCTTGTTCCGGTAAATCCTAAAGTGCAAATCGTTCCGAAAAAGAAGATAAGTGCAATGATTGTTATCACCCAACGACGAACGACAGATATATTTTTCGTATCGACACCGGCAGGGAGAGCATATTTCTTAAGTTTCCTATATCCTCGCCATAAACCAAAAATAAGTTGTAGCCCAGCATAGCGCTAAAACTGCAAAGCATATTGAAATAGATTTAAAGAAGGATAGCAAATTCCAGAAGGAATTCTCCACTAATCCAGCCATACCTGCGAGAAATCTATAGCCAAAAGTAAGAAGCAATGGAATTAAACACCATCCAATAAGTCTGTAATACATCCCTCTTCCCAGAAGCCATATTTTTTCCTGTTCCGATGTAAGCGGGATAAGTTTTGTCTCATCGATTTCCCGGAATGTTTTTTTTGCCATTGGTTACCCTAATATAGAAGCTTAATGTGTTGGTATTTTTAGTTCTTATGTATTTATTACACAGGACAATATATCCATAAATACTTCAGATTCAAGAAAATTATAAAAGGAGTCATTACATTATTAAATCCCTTTTCTTTCAGGATATTATTGTCGGTTTTTATCGCTGCCTTTTGTATCCGATGTAATTCTACCTATAATGATGGAGATAAATATTGCTCCCGTGCCAAGCAATTCGATACTATTCATTCCCAAGCCGATAAAAATCCATGCAAAAAGCGCTGCGAAAATGGGTTCGGTGATATATATAAACGATGCTCTTGCAGAAGTTGTGAACCGCTGGGCGAACATTTGAACGCCGAGTGCGCCTGCCGATGCGATAATCCCAAGATATGTAATCCCCAAAAGATTTGAAGCCGTAGTCGATAAGACTACCGGATTCTCGAACAGCAACCCGATTCCCGAGCCGGCTGCAACTGTGGCAAACTGAAGAATCGTAAGCCATTTCCAACTGCATTTAGATGTATAAACCTGTATCCCGACCACTTGAAAAGCAAAGCTTATTGCAGAAAGCAATGTTATCTTGTCGCCGATGTTAATTAGCATTATCGATTTTCCCGCACCCGATATTGCCCATAGCCCAAGCGCCGCAGGGAGTAAAGCGATATAGATGTTTATGGGAATTTTCTTTTTCTCCCAGATTCTTGAGAGAAAAGGTACAAATATTACAAAAAGTGATGTGATAAATCCGCTTTTTGCAGCTGTCGTATAGACAAGCCCGACTGTTTGACAAGCGTATCCGCATAAAGCTGCTATTCCGATAATCAAACCGCCGATTAACTCGGTCTTATCGGGAAATTTTTTGGGGGTAAAAAGAAAAAATGCCAGAACTGTGGCGATTATGAAACGGGCTGTCAGCAGTGCAAAAGGTGAATTTTCACTTCCATCGGTCAGGAGAAGCTTTATCATAAAAAAAGTTGAGCCCCATACTACAGTGGTGATTACAAGCAATCCTTCGGCGTTTATTTGCGATATCCTTTTCATTTGTATCTTTCCACATATTTAAGTAGCCCTATTGATTTGAAATTCTGTTATAATAGTAATAAAATTTAATGTGTAAATTCTTTTTTCAACACATTTTCTATGCAGAATGATTAATGTTATATTTGCCTTTGTTTTTTTTAAAGTTATTTTTATAGTATAAACAAAAAGGATTATAATGCTTTCAAGAGAATACATCCGTGATACTGTGAGACGCGAGCTTGATTCTGACATCGGTTCCGGAGATGTAACAAGTCTTTCGGTTCTTCCAAAAAACTGCCGGGCGAAAGGTGAAATAGTCTCCAGAGTTCCGGGAATAATAGCAGGATTGGAATTCTGCGAAACGGCTTTTATAGAAATCGATAAAAGCGTCGATTTAGCAATGCTTAAATCCGATGGTGATGCTGTATCCTCCGGAGATATCGTTGCAAGGATTTCCGGTGATGCAATTTCGCTTCTCTCCGCCGAGCGAACCGCGCTTAATTTTCTATGTCATCTGTCGGGTATTGCGACAAAAGCCAAGAACTTTGTCGATGCAGTGACTGGCACGGGAACTATTATTATGGATACACGAAAGACTATCCCGGGAATGCGCCTTGCAGAGAAATATGCGGTTGAATGCTCGGGCGCGCTAAATCATCGCTTCGGACTTTTCGATATGATACTTATTAAGGATAATCACATTGCCGCATCGGGTGGAATCGATAATGTTTTGTCGAAACTATATGCTCAAAACCAGCCGCAGGTGTCGGTCGAAATCGAGGTCGCCGATATTAGTCAACTTGAGATTGCATTAAAATATCCCGTTGACCGAATTATGCTCGATAATTTTAAACCTGTGGAAGTACAAAAGGCAATCGAAATCAGGAACAGGTTTTCAAGCAAAATACCTTTTGAATGCAGCGGGGGGATAAATATTGAGAATGTTCACAGCTATGCGGAGACCGGAGTGGAATTTATTTCCGTTGGGGCGATAACTCATTCCGCTCCGCAGCTCGACTTCTCACTCGATGTTGTACTATCAACGGAAACACCTGAATGATATGGAAAGAAAAGAGTTATGAGACCTGCAAAATAGACAAAACGATGTCATTTCGAGAAACGAAGTAACGAGAAATTTTACAAATAGATAAAAAGATTTCTCGGAGTTACTCGAAATTGCAAAATCCTCTATTTTACAGAAGTGTAATAGAAAGAAAACAAGGAGCAAAAAATGGCTGATGAAAAACTGATTCGTAATGTTATCGATACACTTTGGCCCCAATTCACAAAAGCGTTGTGTGTCGAGGGTGGTATATGCCTTGGCTGCGAGCAATGCGTTGTTAAAAATATCGAGGGAACCAAAGCTATTCTCGATGCCGGCGCCGAAAGAATTGGTTCATCACTCGGCTCGATTCCATCGGATAGAAATATCGCCAAGTTCATCGACCATACCCAATTGAAAGCCGATACAACCGAGGAAGATATTAAGGAACTCTGCAGCGAAGCTGACGAGAATGGTTTCGCATCGGTTTGCATCAATCCTTGCTGGGTGCCGCTATGCGCGGAACTGCTGAAGGAATCGGAAGCGAAAGTGTGCACTGTGATTGGCTTTCCGCTTGGAGCAACAAGCACGGAATCGAAAGTTTATGAAGTTCAAATTGCAAAGGAACAGGGCGCTGTCGAGTTCGACATGGTTGCTAATATCGGATTGCTTAAATCTAAAAAGTATCGCGATGTTTTCGATGATATAAAAGCGGTCGTGGATACGGTTGCGCCGGATGTTGTGAAAGTCATTATTGAAACCGCTCTTCTCACCGATGAAGAAAAAATTGAGGCTTGCGTTCTCGCCAAGGAAGCCGGCGCTCATTTTGTTAAAACATCGACAGGATTCTCTAAGGCGGGAGCGACTGTACACGATGTCGAGCTTATGAAACGAGTTGTCGGTGAGGATGTCGAAGTGAAAGCATCCGGTGGGGTGAAAGATTTTGAAACCGCTGTCGAGATGATTAAAGCTGGAGCGACAAGAATCGGTGCATCTGCAGGTATCGCTATTATTTATGGCGGGAAAGGAGCAACAGAGTATTAGGGGCTAGAACAAGAGAAAAATCTTATAAATTATTAAAAAACTTGAAAAGAAGTAATTTATCAATATTGTTCTAATTGAATACTGGTGAAGTACTGAATCAATCTGCAGGAGTTGAAAAATGGTTCAAAAGAAACTGGGCGAAATATTGGTTGATGCTCTGATAATTTCACAAGACCAACTGGACCAGGCATTAAATATTCAGAAAGAAAAAGGCGGCAAAGTAGGCGAAATCCTTATCGAACTCGGGTTGGTTACCGAGAAGATAATCGCCGATGTTGTAAGCATGCAGCGCGATTTCAAGAGAATCGATATTGTTCCCAGCGAAATTGACGAGAAAATATTAGCTCTCATTCCCAAAGATGTATGCCAGAAACATCGTATTGTGCCGGTCAGACTTGACGGAAACTCACTTGTTATTGCAACCGACGACCCCCTGAATCATTTCGCAATCGAGATGGCTGAATTCGCCTCAAACAGGCGGGTAATTGCAGGCATCGTTGAGCCATCAAAAATTGACGAAGTTCTTGCTCATCTTAGCGATGCAGAAGAAATTCTGCCGACTCAGGTCGAGGATAAATACAAAGCCGCAAAAGATTCGACGACGGATAAAATACATGCTAAGGATGACAGCAAAGGAAGCATCGTTAAATTTGTCAATATGGTTCTCATAAAAGGACTCGAGCTTGACGCAAGCGATGTTCATATTGAATCCGATGCCGATAACACTCGATTAAGATATAGAATAAACGGTGTTTTACATGAAAAGTTCCGCGTTCCGGCAGGATACCATGAGAAAATAGTATCTCGGTTAAAAGTCATGGCAAAAATGGATATATCGGAGCATGAAGTTCCGCAGACCGGCGGTTTCAGACTCGAATACGAAGAAACTAAAATAACGATGCGTATGGAGGTTCTGCCAACTATTCGCGGAGAAAATGTCAGTATCCGTTTTTCATCCAAAAGCGCCGATACATCCTCACTCGATAAGCTCGGTCTTACACGCCCGGAACTCGGAGTAGTTGCCGAGAATATATTCAAACCCGGCGGGCTGGTAATTGTATGCGGTCCCACCGGCAGCGGTAAAACAACCACATTGTATGCGGTTCTTAGAAGAATTAACAGCCCCGAAAAGAAAATAATCACAATCGAGGATCCGGTCGAGGAATACTTACCGCTTGTTAACCAGATTCAAGTTCATCCCGAGAAGGGACTTACTTTTGCATCGACACTGCGCTCGATTCTCAGGATGGATCCGGATATTGTTTTCGTCGGCGAAATCAGAGATATCGACACTGCAAGAATTGCAATTAGAGCGGCATATACAGGTCATCTTGTACTCACAACTCTTCATACAAGAAATACTTTCGAGACAATATTCCGGCTTATAGACCTCGGAATCGAGCCGTTTCTACTGATTAACTCGATAAACCTGATAATCGGACAGCGGCTTATTAGAACATTGTGCAATCATTGCAGGAAACAAGCCGAAGTGGATGGCAAAATTGTTTATCGACCGAAAGGATGCGAAAAATGCAACGGCACCGGCTATCTGGGAAGAGGTGGTGTCTTCGAGCTTTTACCAGGTGAGTTTATTACTCGCGATACATTAATACCGATACCTTCCGCAGAAGACCTGGTTAAGAAAGCGAAGGAAGCTGGTATCGAGAGTATGTGGGACAAGGGTATGAAAAAAGTTTTTGCTGGAGAGACATCGCTCACAGAGGTCGTGCGCGCTATACCAAAAATGTCATGGGACGAAGGACCAATCGGGTAATCGATGTCAGTTGTCGGTTGCTTGCGTATGATTCGCTTCGTATGATTACATAGATAATCCTGAATAAAATAAAAATTTGCATTGATAAAAAAAATTACTTGCAAAATTAAATATTAGATGTATTTCATTAAGTAATGGAAAAGCAAAGAGAATTACATATTATTGAATTTGTCCCATTCGATGGACTTCTCGATTATCGCAATCATGTCTTCTGTCATCCCTGAATGACGGAACTTAATTCCATTTCCTCGAAAACCCATACATTTTTTTCACAATAAATACAAATCCAATAAATTTGGTTGTAAAATTAGTCTTTTTAAAGGAGGACAAAAATGCGTAAAAATGCATTAACGAAAGAGCAGGTCAGGACATTAAATCCCAATCAGGTTCATGAAACAATCGGACACTATATGCTTGCCGATGGTTTCCCGATTGTTGTCGATATGAAAAAGAGTCAAGGAATGTATATTTATGATTCCATCCAGGGCAAGCACTACCTCGATTTCTTTAGCTATTTTGCCTCATGGGCACTCGGTCATAATCATCCTAAAATGGATGATAACGAATTTGTAGAAAAGATAAGCTTCGTTGCAAAACAGAAACCCTCGAATTCCGATATTTACACTATTGAAATGGCACAGTTTGTCGCGACATTTGAGCGCGTAGCTATGCCGGACGAGTTTGAGCACTTATTTTTCATATCCGGCGGAGCATTGGGAGTTGAAAATGCTATTAAGGCTTCTTGTGACTGGAAAATCCGAAAAAATATTGCAGCCGGTAAGGAGGAAAATGGATATAAGGTCATTCATTTCAGGGATGCGTTTCACGGGAGAACGGGCTACACACTGAGTTTAACGAATACATTTGTTAAAAACAAGACTAAATTCTTTGCCCGGTTTGATTGGCCAAGAATTGATAGTCCTGCAGTTAAATTCCCTCTCGAAGGCGATAACCTTAAGTCTACCGAGGAAAATGAAAAACACAGTATCGCTCAAATAGAGAGCATTCTAAAAAGCGATAGCGACGATGTGTCATCTATCATTATCGAACCGATTCAAGCCGAGGGCGGTGACAATCACTTCAGACCGGAATTTATGCGTGAATTGAGAAGAATTGCAGATGAATATGACATCATGCTTATTTTCGACGAAGTGCAAACTGGGCTTGGACTCACGGGCAAGATGTGGGCATACGAGCATCTCGGAATTGTGCCGGATATGTTGTGTTTTGGCAAAAAAACACAGGTGTGCGGATTCATGGCTACAGACAGGATAAACGATGTCGAGGATAATGTATTTCATGTTTCTTCACGGCTGAATTCTACATGGGGTGGAAATCTTATCGATATGGTCAGGGCACAGAGAATTCTCGAGATAATCGAAGAGGATAATCTTGTTGAAAATTCTGCAAGGATTGGTAATATTCTCCTTAATAAGCTTCATGAACTTCAAGAAAAATTCCCGAAAATCGTGTCTAATTCACGCGGCTTGGGGATGATGTGCGCATTCGATTGTCCCGATACTGAAACCCGCGCAAAGATTCTCAGTGCAGCATTTGACAGGGGACTTATTATTATTCCATGTGGGAGTAAATCGATTAGATTCCGTCCAGCTCTTATATGCACCAAAGAAGATATCGAGCGAATGGGCGCAATTCTTTATGATGCAATAGTAACTGCGACAGCTTAAAGAAAAATATTTTAAATTACAATGCAAAATTGCCCTACTCCACCTCAATCAGGTTGTGTGGGGCATTTTAAATTGCTGTTTCATTGTTATTTTGCTCCGTATTCTCTATAGATTGGATTTTTATCGAATTGCACTATGCAATAATTTGTGATAAATCGGTTTTAAAGATGGTACCCATAAACATTCTCAATTTTCCTCTTGAAAAAAAAGAATACTTTGATTTCTTGTAACCAATAGTTTTTAAACAACCGGAGATTGAATTGACACTATGGCGCAAAAGTCTCGGTTATGCTGTCGGTCGTGGAGTTTCTTCCGCGATTGCGTTCTTGCTTCTGCCTGTTCTGACCCGACTGCTCACCGCCGAGCAGTATGGAACCTGGCAGGTGCTGGAATTCTGGGCGGTTATGGTTATGTTCTTCATCCGGCTTGGACTCGACCAGGCGATTTTTAGATTTTATGTTCTTGAAAAAAATAAGCGTGGTCGCTGTCTTTTCAGCGCATTTTCAACAATGCTTGTAACTTCCGCTTTTTTCATTGTGGTTGGATTCTTTTTTCGTGCGCCTTTGACAAAGATGTTCCTCGGCAGTGAATTCTCTCCTAATTTCGCAGCACTGGCAATAATCTGGGGTGTTTCCGATGCTTTTTTTTCAACAGCCGCTGCAGTTTTTCAGGCGGAGGAACGTGTTTCTCTATTCATTCTCATGGATATTGCAAGAGCTACTCTGGGATATGGATTCTCCGTCCTTCTCCTTGTGTTAGGATTTGGTGTTCCCGGTGTGATAGGTTCATGGATTGGCGCTGGTTTTGCCGTGATTATAATGGTTCTACCAGTAATAATTCGTAGAATGAAGTTTTCCACAGATACAAAGCTGGTATCCTCGATGGTAAAATATGGCTTGCCGCTTGCGGTGAACCTTTTCGTCGTGAGGATATTTTCGTTCTCCGACCGCTGGATTATTGCAAAGCTTATCGATTTTTCCGCTACCGGAGCATATTCGGCCGGTGTTAAAATAGCCTCGATTGTTGTTGTTGCAATAATGCCGATAAGATATGCATGGTCGGCAAGGTTGTTTCACATGTATAAGCAGGGAACATTGAAATCCGAGCTCCCAGCTATATGGCGACAGTTGTCAGGGGGAATTGGGATTATCGCAGTCGGATTGATTCTTTTATCACCGGAGATTTTTAAGCTTCTTATCGGTCCGGGATATGAAATCGGAGCAAAAGTAGTCCCAATTCTTGCGGCTGCATACTTTATGGATGCGCTTATACTAATCGCCGATGCGGGAATTTATGTTAAGGGAAAGACAATATTAGTGCCGGTTTTCACTGCGATTGCCGCTGTCATAAATATCGGATTTAATATCATCCTTATTCCTAAATATGGTGCTGTTGGAGCGGCAGTGGCGGCGATTTTCGGCTTTACAGCGCTACTTTTCCTTTCATGGAGAACAGGGCAATTCTTCTATCCGATTAAGATTCCTTATGATAAGATATTTATAGCATTTCTTGCAATTGGATTGTCCATTTGGTTTGTGAATTCATTTCCGCAAGTTATCTTTAGAATTATGGTGATGTTAATTCTCTTTGCTGCTCTATTTTTCGGCACCGGTCTCGACAGAGATTTTAGGAATTTACATTTAAGCAAAAGTAAAAAAAATGAGAACAATAATGAAAAAGGAAATTTGCACAATAATTCTTGAACCTATCGGCATCATAAGAACTCCTTTTAAAAGCCAAGACGAATGTCCATCTCAAGGAGCAGAAGCGCCCGAATCAATCGGCTATATAGAGGTTTTCCAGGAATACTTAAATGGATTGAAGGGATTGGAAAAATTTGAATACATCGCTGTGCTTTTCAATTTCGATAGAAAAAAGGATTATAATCTTAGGGTGATTCCCCGAAGAGGTGGAACTGCTCGCGGTGTATTTTCAACATGCGCGCCGGCAAGACCAAATCACATCGGTGTTACAATCGTTCGCTTATTATCGGTTAAAAAAAATATTTTAAAAGTATCGGGAATTGATATGATGGATGGCACGCCCGTAATCGATATAAAACCTTTCTCGATAGGATTTTTACCGGGAATAAGCTGACATTTAAATTATCTATCGAATCATCTGAAGTTTTTTTTATTAGGAAGCTTTTTTTTTACTTTTAAATTGACTTCATTCAATCAAAGAAATATCTTTAAGAAATATATCTTTTACAATGTATTGGAGGAATTTTATGATTAAACGAATAATGCTATTAGTTATTCTGTCTGCATTTGTTTCAACATTTGCCGAAGTTCCCGAGGCGTTCCTGACAGAACCTCCCGAGAGCAGCATTACATCATGCACCGACCAACCAATTCTTATTCAAGTGCAGTGCGATGCAGGCATTATCGAGGACAGTATCTATCTCAATATCGATGGGATTATTTATACGATTGACAGCTCTGTCATCATTTTTGAACCGGTATCGAATATTATTGAATTCAATCCATCCGGTATGGCTGTATTCGAAGATGGCGTTGTTACCGTAAATCTTTTGCCGCTTTATGATGTTTATGACACTGCAGGAACATCATACACATGGTATTTTTTCGTCGATGGGACACCCCCGGCTCTGAGTAATCCCGTTCCCGCTCTGGGGAGTGTGGTTACCGACCTCGCTTTCGATATCTCATTTGTTCTAAGCGATGAAGGAACCGTTCCCGAGGCTATCGCAGGACTGGATACACCATCCGTTCAGGTCGAGGTTACAAATTCTGAAGGCACTTACAATGTTACAGCCTATCTATCCCATACCGGCAATTTATTCTCGGTTAATACCGACGATGCCGGTCTTTCGTTTATCGATAATGAACAGGTTACTATTCGTGTGAGAGCCGGGGATATGTTTGCCGCTGATGAATTCTGTGGTCCGAATATACTCGATACATTATGGGCATTCACTATCGGTGAAACCCCATGCACGAGAGGACCTAACCCGATTACACCGAATGGCGATGCATACAACGATTCAACATCATTTCAATTCCCTAATATGAGAAGCAAAAATATTGAACAAAAAATCTTTATCTACGATAGATACGAACATCTTGTTCGGGAAGTTACAGCTTTCGGTGAACACGGTTGGATATGGGATGGCAAAGATAAAAATGGAGAAACTGTTACGCAAGGTGTTTATATTTATTTAGTAGTTGTGGATAATGAACCGGTTTGCAATGGGACTATTAGCGTAGCAAGATAAATTTATACTTCTTTCCAATGCACCGCATTGGGAACACAATATGAAGAATGCTCTGCGTTCATGTATGCGGTTTCCGATGCAGGGCGTCAAAGGTGTGCGTTTCAAAGGAGACCGTTGGAATGAAGAAAACACTGATTTCTATTGACTTTATTAAGCGTGTTGAGTATTTAGATTCAAATAAAGTGGAAATAACAGGGGGGTAACATGAATAGGATTTATTATACTTTTATACTTTTTATTTTGCTGACGATAGCTTTTTCCCAGCCACGCGATCCGGAAGAATATGCGGAATGGAAAAATAACCTTTCGCCGGATTCAAAGAGCACAATGCTTCTTGGACCTATCCAGAATGACTATGTAGCCGTGCAAGCCAACGAAGACATTATCTTTGATGACGGTTTAGGTGTCTTTAATATCGGAACATCCTCGCATTATTTTCGACCTAATGAAACACTTATTTATGCCTATCCATCAGATCCCAGCACGAGTCATACGAATTTCAAAGTTGATGGTGTATATTATACGAATTCAACAATAGTCGGCGCTACCACACTTTCAACCTTTGCAACCGGTCATGCTTTTGCTGTAAGACTCGATACGGTTATTCAGGTGTGGGAACCGCTTTCGGCGAGTTTTGTTGATGATACAACCGATTATATCACCGGCGGCTGGATGGTTGGAGATGTTTTAATTATCCAGAATTTGATACCGGTACACATGTTTGGTGATGTTTATACAACAATCGACTGGGCAGGACCGGGTGCCGTTCCACCGGAAAGTCTTTTTGTGCCGGGTTTTCTGGAATCGCATCTCACAACGGGAGTCGATACAACAGGTTGTATTCTTATACAATATATTATCGAGAATCCCGATGCATCTGCTCATGATGTTGGCGTTATGCTTGAAATGGACACAATGATAGGTAGTAACGATGCTGCACCGCTTGCTACAAGTTATGGCTATGCAGCTGTTGAGCAGGATTTTCTTCTTACCGATGTTATGCCCGATGTATGGTATGCCGGCGAAAATGACCCGCCATGGGGTCCTTCTACACTAGTTGCACAGGGGTGGCTTACAGGTTTTGAAGCCGTTTCGCCCGATAGGTTCTTAGTTGGACAATGGGGAACTTATAACAGCATTTGCTGGGATTATACCCCAACTTTCGGTCCATATGGCGACAGTGCGGTTATGATATATTGGTATCCCAGAACTATTCCACCCGGTGGAGACCTTACTATCGGGACATATTATGGTCTTAAGTTGCCCGAAAGAGAGAAACCTTTTGCCTATATCGTTTATCCTCCTCCTGGAATTATTTCAGCCTGTCCGGGTCAGGAGATTCGGGTGCTTTGTAGAGATGACCTCGGTGTGGATACTACTAATTTCGCTGTTTCTATTAACGGGCATATTCTAGTCTATCCCGAATACATGACCGCCTCGTGGTCGGGAACGGAAATGGACAGCATTATGTTCACAATAAATCCACCGGCGGGGTATTATTCCAGCGGAGATACTTTTGAGATAGTCGTTTTTGTGAGAGACTTTTTTGAAAACATATCAGACCCGGATACAATTATTATCTCCGCCGACCTTGTGGGACCCGAGGTTACAAGTTACTCGATATCTCCCGGAGACACATTGATGCCCGAAGATCCGATTCAATTCACAGCCGTGGATGACTATACGGGTATCGACAGCGTGTCCATATTGGTTGCAGTTGTTGGTGACAGAACCGGAGTCCATACTTTCGAGGTTGGAGATGGAGCTGTTACATATAATTCTATTACGGGGGATATTAATTTCGACCCCGTCGCACAAGGATTCTATTACATCTACGATGACTCACTTATATTCGGTCTCGCTCGTTGCGAGGACAGCACAGTAGAAGAATTTTGCGGCTCGAATCATGTGCAGGATAACGGTATCCATTTCTTTACTCCCGATGATGATACAATCGCACCTGTCATTTTGGATTATTCACCGCATTTTGCAGTGGATGGCGTCCCGTTCTCAATCGATATCGTTCTCCATGATGAAGCCGGGGTCGATACTTGTACCCCAAGCTGGATTTATGACGGCTCAGCATTATTCCCAGCCTACATGGACCCTTACATCCTGTGGGATGACGACGGTGAAGTCGATATCGACTATGAAGGAAGGCTCGACCTCATTGCAATCGACGAGACGACATTTACAACCGGACCGGCAGGCGAAATCCCCGGCTACCCCGGCGGAAGCTGGATTACATTTAAAGTATATGGCTATGATAACGATTTCGATAGAGATAGAATCGAGGACGCTTTGCCGATTACAGATAATTTGCAAATGATTCCGGTAACCGAAGCTCCCACTGCGGTTTTGGTTTCACCCCCCGAGAGTTCGATAACCTCTTGCGAAGACCAGGTAATTCTCATTCAGATAGAATGCTCCACAGGTGTCGAACTGGACAGTATAGCTCTCAATATAAACGGCACTGTCTATACACTCGATAGCGCCGCTCTAATATACGATGATGTATCAGGCATGCTGGAATTCAATCCATCCGGGGCTTCTGTATTTAGCAATGGAGTAATAACAATAAATCTTCTCCCGCTTTATGATATTTATGAGACACCGGGAATGGAATATATCTGGTATATCTTCGGTGATTTTACCCCTCCAGCAATTTCGGACATCGTTCCAGTTCCCGGCGACGAAATTGCCGACCTTGCATTCGATGTCGAATTCATACTCGAGGACACAGGCTTGGTTGCCGAGGCTATCGCGGGACTCGACGACGGTTCCGTCCAAGTTGAGGTAACAAATTCCGACGGAACTTTCGAGGTTACATCGTATGTATCCCAGACATTAATTGCACCGGCATATAGCTTCACATTTAACACCGACAGTGCCGGGCTTTTCTTCCTCGATGGCGAAACTGTTACTATTCGTGTTCGAGCGGGAGATTTGAACGAAGTAAATGAATACTGCGGGCATGGTCCCAATTATCTCGATACAAGCTGGACATATACAATGAGCGAAACTCCCTGTCAGCGTGGACCGAACCCAATCACACCCAATGGCGATGCCTACAACGATTCAACGGTATTTCACTTCCCGAATATGCGGTGTGGCAAACTCGGTAAGAAAATTCATATTTACGATAGATACCAGCATCCGGTTCGAACACTCGAAGAGGGTTCAGGCTGGATATGGAACGGCAGAGACGATAACGGAAATCTTGTTAATCAAGGTGTTTATATTTATATAATTGTTGTCGATAACAAAGCTGTATGCAATGGAACAATTGCGGTAGCGATGTAGAAATACCGGTATAAAACTTGAAGAAGGTCAAACTTAATTATAACGACTTTTGTAAAATAAAGAATACTGTCGTTGTGAAGGGATTGCTTCGTCACTATGTTCCTCGCAATGACATTGGTAAGCTATTTTACCGAAATCTAAAAATGATGATAAAGGGGGAATAATGAAAAGGTTCGCTTTTCTAACTTTGATAATTTTACTGATGGTCGCAACGACTGTGTTTTGTCAGGTCGATGAAAATTCGGCAAGGGCGATTGGAATGGGGGGAGCATATTCAGCATCGGCATTGGATGGCAATGCGCCGGTTTGGAATCCCGCATCGATGGATGCATTTAAAAGGATGGCACTCTCACTCAATTATTCCACTTTTCACCTTGGTTTAAATGACGATTTCCTTCAAGAGGGCGGTATCGGATATGTGCTTCATCTCGATAGAAAGTTCCGTTACGGCTCTATCGGAGTCGCATATACACAATTCCTTTCAAATGTTTATTCGCAAGGTGAATTGAAACTCGGTTATTCCAAAAGAGTCTGGGGCGAGCCTGACGGCAAGTGTCTTTCTATCGGCGCTAATTTCTCTTTATACCGAAGCTGGTTCAGTGAGGCTGGATTTAGCGATGATTTCGACCCACTCGACCCGCTTCTTCGGGATGGCGGGAGTTCCATGGTCTATTCTGCCGATGCCGGACTATATTATCGCCCGCTGCAATGGCTTACTTTTGGAGCGGCGGTTAAGAATATTACACAACCGGATATATCCATTTCCGGCGGTGGGGATAGCAAACTACCTATGAAAGTGCGAGGAGGTGTGGGATTTAATTTCGATTACATCAATCCGGTGCTCGAGGTTGAATATGCAACCGAAGCGCCCTCGGACAAAAATCTCGACTTTCATATCGGTGTGGAAAAAACATTCGGCGAAACCTTTGCGCTTCGTGCGGGATGGAATCGTTATGAAGCCGGTCTTGGACTCGGATACATGCACTGGGGCGAGAAGTTTAGCTGGGGTATAGACTATGCAGCGCTATATCCGGTTGCCACACAATTATCGAAGGAATATCTAACAACCCATAGAATTACATTCAATTTACTTGTCGAGCCGCCACCGATACCCGTGGAAGACCTTGCTATTGTCGATGCTTCCGTTTCAATTGTGCCCAAAAGGCTTGTTCTCGGTCAGGAAGTTACTATTTCAGCTCAAATCGAAAATCGTGGAGAAATTCGCGAGAAGAGCGTTCCGTTTTCGATTTATTATCAGGATGGCGATGACAATTGGGTTCTGGCTTTACCGGTCGAAAAAATTACGATAAAACCCGGCGAAGTCATTTCACTGAAGAAGAAATGGATTCCACCTGCAAAAGGTGAATATACGATATATGCCGCTATCGACGACTATGCTAAGAAACTACCTGCAATAGATGGAAAGGTGGAGGAGGTTGACGAGGATAATAATATTGGATTTGCTGATTTAAAGGTCTATCGGCGTCCTGAGGGCATTATCGAAGCTACAAAGCGCAATCTTAATGTTTCCAAACTCCTTCTTTACCAAGAGGAGGAACCAATTATACCGATTGTGTTTTTCGGTAGCAAATCCATCGAGGTTGATTCGAGATTTGACAGAATGCTCTCGATTATTGCAAATAGAATAAAGACAAATCCCGATGTTCAAATCGAACTTCAAGGATACTACGATGCTGGAACCGATGTTGTTGAAGATCCCGATGACCTTGCAATTCAGCGGGCAAATTCCATTAGGCAGCGATTGATTTCTCTTGGTGCACCGCAGGATAAAGTAATTGTCAAAAGGACCGGATATGACCCCGGTGAATCGCGAGCGGGATTGCCCTCGGAACAGGTAATCGACAAAGACCGCAAGATGATGCATCAGGAGAACCGTCGTGTCGAACTTAATGCTTGGTTCGCAGGTGATAAGGAATTTCTGGTTAAGGCGCATTTTAAGGGCAGAACATTGGAACAGGAAAGCACCGAGGAAATTGCAAGATTCTTACCAAATATGCGAGAGATTATCGATGGGAATGACGAGGTAATAATACTTGTGGAGGGTTATGCCCAGCCGGGAGATTCTGCCGGTGCGGAATTGGCTTTCCAGAGAGCTGCAATAACAGCAAAATGGCTCCGTGAACTGCTTGGTGAGCAATATGCTGCAAAGATATATATCCATCAGGTTTCTGAAGCCTCTGTTCCCGAGGGCGAGGTATGGGTTTTCCCGAATCCCGAGGGTGCAATATATCGACCTAAAGAAGCCGACCGCGTGCTCGAGGATTACACTGTCGAAGGTTCTGAGGAGAACCTTGTTAAAATTGATGCCGATATCGATGCCGGTATCGATAGCTTTGCGGTATCGATAATCGATGAATCCGCAAATGTTATAAGAATTCTTGCCGCAGGCAAGGGACAGATGCCTAAAGGCATCGCATGGGACTGGCGGGATGAAGCGGGTATGCTTCTCGATTTCGATGAGAAATATCTCGCAAAGCTTCAGGTATGGGACAAGATGGGCGAACAGCTTATAACACAATCCGACACAATGGAGATTCAGATTTCCAAACAGGGAAAGAGAATTGAAAGCCTTGTTATCGTTGTCTTTATGTTCAACGAGGATATTCCTCAATCAAAATTCCTCGAGTCTCGAGTTGAATATGTTGCCCGAAGGCTTATCTATCGCGCAGAAAAGGGGCAATACAAGCTTCTTGCGACAGTTGCAGGGCACACAGACTCGATTGGTCCCGAATATGCTAATCGGAATCTCTCTCAAAAGAGAGGTGAACGCGAGCTTGTTAATATCCGAAAATACATGAAATATCTGCTCGGACTAGATAGCGATGCCCAGCTCGACAAATGGCTCGAGGACAGACATGTTGAGCTCAAAGCAAAAGGATACGGTGAAAGCGACCCATACGAGATTAGAATATGGGACACTGAAAACAAGCAGGGCAAACTTATTACTATTGGTGGAAACGACCTTCCCGAAGGAAGAACTGTCAACAGACGAGTGCTTCTGGAAATGAAATCGGAAAAACTGGAGGAACCGGAATAGAAAATATTCCGGATTGCTTCTTTATCTCAGTATCAATCCGCTAATTTATGGAGGAAATATGCCTGTTTCGGCATGGATAACATTGATAATTGTCGGTGGCGCACTATTTGGCGGGCTGGCATGGTCGGTTTATATCGCTGTTACTGGAAGCAATAAAGAGAATCAGCCCCACAATGTTATATAAAGAATATGAATGCGTGTGAAAGGAGACATCCCACGATGTCGATTACCGAGGGCTGGAGACTTCTCATACAGTATTATTTTACTCATTGCCCGGGGTCAACGATTGCAACAATTGTAGTATCTGCGGGCGATTTTTCTGTTTGATGGCTTTGTCGTGCTGCACTGCCGGAAACACTCAATACTTCATCTCCAAAGCCGGCATCGACTGTATCTACTCCGAGAAAAAAGCTTTCTTTACCATCGAGAGAGGTTTCACAAAGTATAAGAATTTTATATCCCCCGATTCCGGGATGAGCATGAGAGAGCCAGACTTTTCCGACTACTTGTGAACGACGCATGATAACACCTATTTTTATATTGTGATAGATTCGTAAGTCTTTTTTTTTGTAACCACTTCCCGATTACGATTATCGAGGTCGGGAGACCTCTTCTACTGTCATTTTCTCAGAAACCAAACCAAGAACGGCGCAAGAATAAACGAACCCCAGCCGAATACATCGCCGAACTTATTATAGAGCGTAACAATGTCGGTTGTATAAATCTCGCCGATGAGAATACAGCGTTCAAAAAGTCGTGTTTGCCTGTTAATTCTTCCGAACGGGTCGATGAACATCGATATTCCTGTATTTGCGCACCTGGCAATCCAAACCCGGTTCTCGATTGCCCTCATAACATTGAACATCGCATGTTGATATGGTCCGGATGTTTTTCCAAACCAGCCATCGTTTGTAATATTCACAAAAAAATGTGCTCCCTGATTGTGAAAGATTCTGCCAAGCCATCCGAAAACAGCCTCATAGCAAATCGTTACGGAAAATTTATAGTCATCGAATTCAAAAATCGTGAAGTCGGTTCCCGATGCGAAATGACTGCCACCGAAATTTAGCTTGCGAAGGGATGTGAATTTATCCTGCAATGGGATATATTCGCTAAAAGGAACAAGTTGAAATTTTGCATAGAACTGCTCATAAGAGCGGTCGGGCATAACAAGAATTGCACAATTGTAATAACGCTTGCGGTCATCTTCCTCAAAATCGATAGAACCCATAAGAGTTGGAATTCTGACATCCTCGACAGCATCGACAAGCGGATTGAACATCGAATGTTTAACCCGGTGATAGCAAGCTGTTGCGGTTTCGGGCATAATAATAAGGTTGACTTCGCCCTCGACACTGTGAATCATATCGCCGTAAAGTTTGGCATTCCTGCGCTTAAATTCTTTCGTCCATTTCTTATACGGGTCAACATTCCCCTGCAAAAGAGCAATTTTTAAATATTCACCCTCGATATTCTGTTGTATCTTTACTTTTCCATAGATAAAAGAACCACCAAAAAGCAAAGCAAGCAAAACCACAGCTATCCAGAATGATTTTGAAAGCGGACGATAGAGAATAAAGTATATACAAGAATTTATCGCCGCTACCCAGAACGAAACTCCAAAATTACCAACAATATCCGCGAATTGGATTAGAACGCAGTAATCGGTCATCGTGTATGAAAGATTCAACCATGGGAAACCCAGCTTTCCCCATGAGCGCAAAAACTCGATAGCGAGAAGCAAAATCGGCGAGAGAATCACCGCCAGCACCGGTCGTTTCCTTGCGATTCTATGATGCATCCAGGCATATAATGCCGAAAATAGTGGGAGAAATAGAATTAAAATGACCATTCCCGGTATAGTCGGAATTACAATCCACCACAGCGTTCCCAGCGATGCTGTAAAACCCCATAGATAGCCGATTTTTGCAGCGCGAAAACCGCTCTTTACCTGTTGAAGAGCAAACCATAAAATTGCCAGCATAATAAAGGCAAGAAATCCCATCGGTAGTGGAGGAAATGCTGCAGCCCAAAATATCCCAGAAATTACTGCCAATAATTCAGGCGATAGAGAATTTTTCGATTTGTTTCTTTTAGCATTCATTGGAAATATTTTCAAGAAAAATAATACTCATAAAATGCAAACTAATTCATTGCTTTAATAATACATACTCACTTCGGGTCGATGCAAATAAAGAGGTTTACCAGACTACGATTCGTTTTGCGCAACCGGATGAGGATTTCAAGATATATACTCCTGTCGAAATACCGGTGATGTCGAGTTTGCCCTCTCCTGGAAATCCCTCTGCTACAAGTTTGCCGGAAATATCGAATAATTTAACAATCCCAAGTCTTCTATCGCAGGAATATGCTATAAAGGAATTCGCCGGATTTGGATATACTCTTATCCCGGTATTAAGCATCATTTTGGGAGCATCCTCATCGATAGAAAGAGAGGTGCTTGTGCTCACACCGACATTGTCGAATTTTGTCTCGCGAGTGAATGAGTCGTTTCCATAATTCACTTCGAGATAGAAATACACCTGGGTCTGCCCCGCTGCATGTTCTGTGAAATCAACATTTATTAGTTCCCAATCGCGCTCGGCGAGCATATCGTAAGTTACCGTTCCGGCATAGCCACTCGGCTCGACCCATATATAAAACCGTGCGTAGTCATAAGAATGGGCAGTATTATACATCCTGAAAGTAAAGATTACCGAATCGGCAGATGAGCAATTCACAATTGGAGTGCGGACAAAATTTCCCCACCAATCGGGCCACGACATTGCGCCTGTGCCGACAGCAAGTTCGCTTTCAAATCCCGGTCCATATATATAAAACGGGTCATGATATGTGGGAGTATACCATTCACTCAAATCGCTTCCTTCCTCAAAATCCTCCGGTCCAAAGAGCCATTCACCGGAACAGATTGTAATAGAGATTATTATTGTAACAGCGATAAAATATCTCAAATTAAACCTCCTGCTAAATTTTCTATTTTGCTTTCCCTGTTTTTAGAATCGCCCTGGAAAGCGCACGTTCGAGTTTCTTCTCCGCTGCGCCAGATGAGGCGATATATCCACCGGCTTTGATCACAGCCACGCAGATTTGCACAAGGATTGCATACCAGAAAATATAAAACAGCATCGAGAGAACCCGCCCTATGGGAAAATTGCTATGTTCGGTTTCAATCACAAAATCCTGAATATCCATCGTTTGATGCAATTGCGCGACATTTTCGGCAATAATCGAGGGATTATCTACAATTTTGATAACCTTAAAAAATATGTTGACCGCGAAATAAATGCCTGCGATTACAATCAGAACTCCAATGACTTGAACCACTAAATACATAATTTCGCGGAAATCGCTTGATGATTCGTCAGCCTGAAGAACCGGATTTTCTAAAGTGTTTGGTCTTCCTTGCATTTATACCTCCATGTTTTATGCCGGAATTATGGCACCTGCAAAATAGATAAAAACGATGTCATTTCGAGAAACGGAGTGACGAGAAATCTTATAAATAGACGAGAATAGATTTCTCGGAGTTGCTCGAAATGATAAAATCCTTTATTTTGCAGGAGTCTATATGCCGAAACAGTTAATAATAAATCATCTTTCAATCTTAAGCACCGCAAAGAACGCCTCCTGTGGAATTTCGACCGAGCCGACCATTTTCATGCGCTTTTTTCCTTTCTTTTGCTTTTCGAGAAGTTTTCGTTTTCGAGTAATATCGCCGCCATAGCACTTTGCTGTAACATCTTTACGAAGCGGTGCTACTCGCGCACGGGAAATTACGCGCTTGCCTATCGACGCCTGAATAATAACCTCATAAAGCTGGCGCGGAATCAGCTCCTTGAGCTTACTCACAAGTTTCTGCCCCCAGAAATATGTCTCGTCATTGTGAACAATCATAGAAAGCGCATCGACAACATCGCCGTTGACATAAACATCGAGTTTTACAAGATTTGACCTGCGATATTCGAGGAAATCATAGTCCAGTGAGCCGTATCCTCGTGAGTAAGTTTTCAGTTTATCGAAAAAGTCAAAAATGATTTCTGCAAGCGGTATCTCGAATTTTAGCATAACCCTTTTTGGGTCAACATATTCTGTTTCGCTATACTCGCCGCGACGGCTTTTGACAATATCCATTATCGAGCCGATAAATTCATGCGGAGTGATAATCTCGGCGCGAACAATCGGCTCTTCGATATGCTCGATTGCAGTCGGTTCGGGCAAATCCGAAGGGCGCTCTATCCAGATTTCATCACCCTTTGTCGAAATAACTTTGTACCGAACATTGGGAACGGTAGCTATGAGGTTAAGTCCATACTCGCGGAAAAGCCGTTCCTGCGTAATCTCCATGTGCAGCATTCCAAGAAAACCGCATCGGAAACCGAACCCGAGCGCGGCGGATGATTCAGGCTCGAATGAGAGCGAAGCATCGTTGAGCCTGAGTTTACCCAGAGCGGTGCGGAAATCCTCGAAATCATCGGGATTGGATGGATATAGCCCGGAGAACACCATCGGTTTCGACTCACGATATCCCGGAAGCGGTTCAACCGCCGGTTCACTTGCAAGCGTTATCGTATCGCCAACGCGAGCATGACGAATTTCCTTGATACTCGCCATTATGTATCCAACCTCGCCTGCGGTAAGCTTTTCAGCTTTGCTAAGCTCGAGTTTCAAGTAGCCAAGTTCATCGACTTCATATTCCATCCCGGAAGCCATGAGTTTTATCTTATCTCCCAGCGCCAATGAGCCGTCAACAATCCTGACATACAGCACGACTCCACGATACTTGTCGTAATATGAATCGAAAATTAGCGCTCGAAGTGACTTTTCGAGAACAGCATTGGGAGGTGGGATATTTTGCACAATCGATTCGAGGATTTGCGGAACGCCATCACCCGAGCGCGCAGAAACACGAATTATATCATCGGAGACACCACCGAGAAGTTCGGTTATTTGTTCGGCAACATCATCGGGGCGAGCGGCGGCAAGGTCGATTTTATTCAGAACGGGAATTATCTCGAGGTCGTTCTCGAGGGCGAGATAAATATTGGATACTGTCTGCGCCTCGACACCCTGAGCGGAATCGACAACGAGAACAGCGCCCTCGCAAGACGCAAGAGAACGCGAAACCTCATAAGAAAAATCCACATGCCCCGGAGTATCGATTAGATTTAATTCATAAGTATCGCCATCAGCAGCGGTATAATTCATGTTCACCGCGTGAGCTTTTATTGTGATTCCGCGCTCGCGTTCGAGTTCCATATCATCGAGGATTTGCTCGACCATCCTACCGGCGGGCACCTCGCCGGTAAGCTCGAGAAGTCTATCCGCAAGTGTCGATTTGCCATGGTCGATATGTGCGATTATCGAAAAATTCCGTATGTATTTAGCTTTTTTCATCGATGTAAACGATACACATTTTTTTTTGAATGGGCAAGAGAATAAACCGGTAATCGGTAATCAATTAATTATTAATCAGTGTTCAGATATTTAAACAGGTGACCGATTACCGATAGCTTTTTTCCCGTATTCTCTGTGGTTTGAATTTTCATTGCAACAAAGTACCCCCGACAGGATTTGAACCTGTGACCTACGGTTTAGGAAACCGTCGCTCTATCCACCTGAGCTACGGGGGCAGTATTGTACATAATCTGTTGAAGATGTCGAATTCTGGGATTTCAATTCCTTTATTATTACTCAAAAAAATCCGGTTACTCACTCTATTGCTTGAAATTAAAATTCGAAT